>Ga0209415_10001426_pt1 | contig 45842 bp, 58 predicted proteins | sample PeaSoiSIISIP2007_FD_187696 | JGI IMG/M metagenome (GOLD analysis project Ga0209415, IMG submission 187696) | Peat soil microbial communities from Weissenstadt, Germany - SII-SIP-2007 (SPAdes) (version 2) | ecosystem: Environmental > Terrestrial > Soil > Wetlands > Peat | place: Germany... | reverse complement strand
CGCTCGACAAGGCCGAGAACCCGGCCGACATGCTCGACCTCTCCTACGAGAAGCAGGCCGAGAACCTCCAGAAGGTCAAGCGGGCGCTGGCCGACGTGGCCACCGCCAAGAAGCGCCTCGAGCTCCAGGCCACCCAGCTGCAGGGGCAGGCCCAGAAGCTGCAGGACCAGGCCAAGCAGGCGCTCGCCCAAGGCCAGGAGGACCTGGCCCGCCAGGCGCTGGCGCGTCGGACCACCCTCGCCGACCAGCTCGAGAGCCTCGGGACCCAGCACCAGCAGGTCGAGACGCAGCAGCAGCAGCTCGAGACCACCGCCTCGCGCCTGCAGGCCCAGATCGACGCCTTCCGCACGAAGAAGGAGACCCTGAAGGCCAGCTACACCGCCTCGAAGGCCCAGGCGAGCATCGGCGAGGCGGTGGGCGGCATCTCCGAATCGATGGCCGACGCCGGCATGACGCTGCAGCGGGCCCAGGACAAGATCACCGACATGCAGGCCCGGGCGGGGGCCATCGACGAGCTGATCGACACCGGGGCCCTCCCCGACGCCCTGGGGGGAGGCGACGACATCCAGCGGCAACTCGACGCCACCTCCAAGGCGGGCCAGGTGGACGCCGAGCTGGCGGCGCTCAAGGCCGAGGTCGGCACCGGTGCGGAGGCCGGACCGGCGCTCGCCCCGGGCGCCGGTCCCGCCGAGGCCCCCGCCCCCGGCGGCGGGGCGGCGCCCGAAGGGGGGAGCCCCGCATGATCGTGCGCATCCTGGGCGAAGGGCGCTACGACGTCCCCGAGGCCGACCTCCCCGCCATCGAGCAGCTCGACGCCGAGCTGCTCGACGCGCTCGACCGGGGCGACGAGGCCGCCTTCGACGGCGCCCTGGCCGATCTCATCGGCGAGGTCCGCCACACCGGCACGCGCGTGCCGCCCGAGGACCTGCAGACGTCGGAGCTCGCCGTCCCCCACGAGGGCGCCACGCTCTCCGAGGTGCGGGCGCTGCTGGGCGAGGGCGCCTGATTCAGCAAGCGCCCTGGTGCGCGGCGCGCGCCAGGGACACGAGCTCCGCCCGCTCGGCGTCGCCCAGCACCGCCAGGGCCGTGCCCACGGCGGCGTTGGTGGCCGCCTCGGCCTGTTTCCACGTGTCCTTGCGCTCCGTCACGTCGGGGTGGGGCTCGGGCCAGCCGAAGAGCCCGATCATCTGCGGCGTCCGCACGAGCACCGCCTCGTGCGGACCGAGGCCCGACGCCAGGACGGCGCCGGCGTGGATCGCACCGCGCAGCTCGCGCAGCACGTTGAGCCGGTGCAGGGCGAGCGCCTTGGGCTCCTCGGGCTCGGGAACCGTCCGCCACGCCGCGAACAACGGCACGCCGGCGGGCGACGCCTCGTCGATGACGCGCCCCTCGAGCTCGGCCAGGCGCCCGTAGTCGATGCCGTCGGGCAGGTGGGCGAACGCCCAGGCGCGCAGGCGCCCGGCGAACGCCGCCGCCGCGTCCGCACGCGACATGACCGGGCGCGATCGCTCCCAGGCGTCGGTGACGGTCTGGGGGTGGAAGAAGAAGAACGTGGCGGCGACGACGGACCCGTCCACGTCGCCCAGGGCGCCCCCGCGGCCCGCCGTGTAGAAGTCGATGCCCTGGAAGCCGAGCGTGGCCCCGTGCTCGTAGGTGGCGGCGTCGAGCATGAAGCCGGCCGGCAGGTACACCACGGCGTGGGCCGTGGCCCGGGCGGCTTCGGTGGGGTCCATGACGGTGCGCCTCCTCGGGTGCCGGGTCGTCGGTCCGCGCCGTGCGGGCGCGCCCTCGGATGCGGGGTCCTCGGGCGGGCGACGGGGAGGCCGCCCATCGCCGCGGCACCTGACACCGGGCCGAGTGGCCACGGACGCTACCAGCGGCGCCGGCCGGTACGCTCGGCCGCCATGGCCCCCGGCCTCTCTTCCCACGGCGGCGGACGATGAAGGTCCGCATCGGCGTGGGCACCCGGTCGTCGGTGTCGTCGGGCGACGGCTTCGGGCGCCTGGTGGAGGACCTGGAAACGCTGGGTTTCGACTCCCTGTGGCTGGCCGACATCCTCACCCTGCCGGCAGACGACCCGCTCACGGGCCTGGCGTACGCCGCCGGGCACGTGGCGCGCCTGAAGATCGGCACCACCCTCGTCCTCCCCGGACGCAATCCCGTGCGCCTGGCCAAGCAGCTCGCCACCCTCGACCAGGTGTCGGGGGGGCGCCTCTTGGTCACCTTCGTCCTCGGCCTGCGCCGCCAGGCGGAGCTCGAGGCCATGGGCACCACGGCGGCGGACCGCGGCGGCTTCGTCGAGGAGGCTCTTCCGCTGTTGCGCCGGCTGTGGAGCGAGGACGACGTGACCCACGAGGGCGAGCGGTGGTCGCTGCACGGGGTGTCGGTCGTGCCCAAGCCGCGCCAGCGCCCGCTCGACGTGTGGCTGGGTGGATCGGTGCCGAGCGCGCTGCGGCGCGTCGGCGCGTTGGCCGACGGATGGCTGCCCGCGCTGTGCACGCCCGAAGAGGCGGCCGAGGGGCGCGCCGTGATCGAAGATGCCGCCCACGCGGCGGGGCGCCGGATCGACCCCGAGCACTTCGGCGTCAGCATCGCCTACGCCCGCCACGGCGTCCCCCCCGAGCACCTGCGGCGCATCGCCGCCCGCCGCAGCGACGGACAGGTCGCCGACCTCGTCCCCGAAGGGCTCGGCGCGCTGCGCGGGCTGCTCGAGCGCTTCATCGACGCGGGCTTCTCGAAGTTCGTCGTGGGCCCCGTCGTGGCACCCGACTCGTGGAGCCGGGAGCTCGAGGAGCTGGCCGAGGGCGTCCTCGAGCTCCAAGCCTGAGCCCCCGGCGGGGGCGCCGGCGCGTGTCGTGGCATAGTGCGGGGCTGGCCGACCGACGGAGGCAGGATGGGCAAGGCGCGGGCGCAGATCGAGATCGGACGGACCCCCGACGAGGTGTGGGCCGTCGTCGGCGACTTCGGCGGGATCGCCGGGTGGATGCCGGGCGTGGAGTCGTGCCAACTCGACGGTGACGACCGCGTCCTGGCCATGATGGGGATGGAGATCATCGAGCGGCTCGAGCGTCGTGACGACGACGAGCGCGTCCTCGTCTACGGCATCGTCGGGGGTGTCCCCGTCGGGAACCACACGGCCACCATCACCGTCGTGCCCGAGGGCACCACCGCTCGCGTCACGTGGGACGTCGAGGTGGAGCCCGACGAGATGACCGACATGATGCACCAGGTGTACCAGCAGAGCCTGCAGGCGCTCAAGGACCATCTCTCCCCCTGACATGGACGGGGCGCGGCCGGCGGCGGGTGGCGGGGGATCCCCGGGTCGGTTCTCCCTCGAAGCACGCGCCCGGTCGCGCGCCCCGGTCGAGGTGGTGTGGCCGCTCATCGGGGAGGCGGCGCGCTGGAAGGAATGGTCCTGGATGACGCGGACCTACCTCCTGCGCCCCGGCGACCCTGCCCCCGACGGCGTCGGCGCGCTGCGGCGCTTCGCCGTGGGCCCCGGGGGGAGCAGCGAGGAGGTGGTGGCCTGGGAGCCGCCGCACCACCTCGGGTACCGGACGCTGCGGGGCCTCCCGGTGCGCAATTACCGTGCCGACGTCTACCTGGACGCCGACGCCGCCGGCACCACCGTCACGTGGCGCAGCACCTTCGACCCGCTCGTCGCCGGGACCGGCCCGGTGCTGCGCGCCGGGCTCGCCCGCCTCGTGGGCGGCTTCGCCCGCCGCGTGTGCCGCTACGCGGACACCCTGGTGGCGCGAGACGCCTGAGCGTCGTCAGTCGAGGCCGATCGGCGGCGGCTCGGGGTAACGGGGATCCATCGTCCGCAGCGTGTGGAGCAGCACGTGGCTCACCGCCCAGTTTCGGTACCACTTCCGGTCGGCGGGGATGACGTGCCACGGGGCGGTGTCGGTGGACGTGCGCTCGAGCGCATCGGTGTACGCCGCCCGGTAGTCGTCCCAGCGCTCCCGGTCCGCAATGTCGGAGGCCTGGATCTTCCATCGCTTGTCGGGCCGCTCGAGGCGCTCTTGGAGGCGGCGCCCCTGCTCCTCGGGTGAGATGTGCAAGAAGAACTTGACCATCGTCGTACCGCCGTGGGCCAGCAGCCGCTCGAAGTCGTTGATCGCGTCATAGCGCGTCCGCCACACCTTCTCGGGCACCAGGCGATGCACGCGTACCGCCAGGACGTCCTCGTAGTGCGAGCGGTTGAAGATGCCGAGCTCCCCGGCGATCGGGGTCCGACGGTGCACGCGCCACAAGAAGTCGTGGCCGAGCTCCTCGCGCGTGGGCTCCTTGAACGCCGCCACCCGCGTCCCCTGGGGGTTCACACCGCGAAACACGTGCTTGATGGTGCCGTCCTTTCCGGACGCGTCCATCCCCTGCAGCACCACGAGCACCGACCGCGTGGCCTCGGCCCACAACCGGTCCTGCCACCGCGAGAGCTCGTCGATGAGCGCCGGCAACGCCGACTCGGTGGCCACCTTGTCCCCGGGGGCGCCGTCGGTCGCGGAGGGATCCCGGGCCGCCAGGTCCGCGCGCCCGCCCGGCCGGACGCGCAGCTTGTCGATCCACCCGTCGGGCACGGGTGGGCTCCTACGGCGCCCCGTCGGCGTGGCGGACGACGACGACGGGGCAGCTGGCGTGGGAGGCGCAGTACTCGCTCACCGAACCGAGGAGCATGCCCGCGAACGCGCCGTGGCCCCGGCTCCCCACCACGAGCAGGTCGGCGTGGGCGGTGAGCGCCGTGAGGGTGGGGGCGGCATGGCCCTCGAGGACGGTGATCTCGAGCTCGAATCCGGGGTCCTCACCGAGCACCGACCGCACCGTCTTCTCGAGCGCCTCCCGGGTGTCGCGCTCGGGGTCGAAGTCCGGTGGGTAGGGCGGCGCCCACCCGAAGGAGGTCGGGAATTCCCACATGGCGACCACACTGAGCTTCGCCCTGGTCAACTGGGCCTGCTTCGCCGCCCAACGCAGGGCGTCCTCCGAGGAGGCGGAGCCGTCCACCCCGACGACGACGGTGTGGTGGGGGGCGGCGTCCGCATGCATTGGGATTCTCCGTTCCTCGGGTGACCACTCGACGGGTGGCGACCCATCATGGCCGACCGGGCGCCCGGGCCGGGCGTCGGTGGTAGGTCAGTTTGACTCGCCGGAGCCGTTGACGCCGGGGTCCTGACCCGTAGGCTGGTGGTATGCCTAAGCGGTCAAGCAAGCCAGCGGACGTGAACCGCCGAGCGGCGGCCGTGGTGGCCCAGGCGACCTCCGAGGAGCCTGTGGACCCCTACGAGGGGAAGGACCCGGCCGCCGTGGAGCTGGGGCGCAAGGGTGGCCTGAAGGGTGGCAAAGCCAGGGCCGAGAAGCTGACGGCCGAGGAACGCTCCGAGATCGCCAGGAAGGCAGCTCGGGCTAGGTGGGATGGTGGAGAAACCTAGATCGCATCAATGATGCTCATGACACCGGTGGCGCCGAACAATCGGCCGTAACTACGTCCGGTCAGTTCCTCAAGTATGCCGATTTCAACAAGGTGGTCCACCATTCTGGTAGCGGTCATTGTCGTAACGTCATAACGACTGGCGGCAAAGGAAATGGACATGACGGGCCATTCAGTCAAGTCCTCCAGCATCGTATGGATCGTTCCCGTCCAACGCCTTTGATTGAGGGCTGCTCGGGACTCGTTTAGCCAGCCAGTGAGCTTGTCTGCTCCCACGATGAGAGAAGAACACTGCTCACACACAGCCTGGCAGAAGAAGCGAACCCAGGGGTTCCAGTCTCCCGTGCAACTCATACGCAGAAGTTCTGTCTGGTAGTCCTCCCGTCGCTTTAGCAGCCAAGGTGAGACGGTGACTGCTGGAAAACGGATCGCGTTAGTTCGCAAGAGCTGTAAGACAATGAGCAATCGTCCGATACGCCCGTTTCCATCGCCGAACGGGTGCAGAGTCTCAAACTGATAGTGCGCCATTGCGGCACGCAACACGGGTGGAAGATCCCAAGCGGTCGCGATCCACTCCTGCCAGTCCTCTAATCCCGCCTTGAGACGATCGTCTCCGGGTGGCGGAACGAACCGAGCCTCCTCGATTGGTGCGTCCTTCGATCCAACCCAGACCTGGTGCTCACGCACCTTTCCAACATCACGCGGCTTGGTTTTCGCGTCCATGAACAGATCGCCCTGTGATTCGCTAAGAAACCCTACGGTGATGGGGCGTTCCGTAATCGCCTCGAAAGCACGGAGCGCCACCCGCTCGTAAGCACGGATCTCGACAATCTCTGATGACACAAACTGCGCTCTAGGTAGCTGCGCTTCAAGGAGATCCGGTAACTGTCCGTAGGTTCCTTCCAGCGCCGACGTGTCAAGGGCCTCTCGCCAGAGGGCTGGACGAATCAATAGACCCGGGTCGGGGAGTTGTCCACAGGCCTGGTCAAGTCTGGCGAGTGCGGCTGTTGCGTCTGCCACGGCCCCCCAGGTCTTCGTTTCCAAGACAACGTCTGAGGGGAGCCTCAACGGGAGGAAAGCGAAATAGGCGAACGCACCATGGCGGGCGTCGGAGCCACGGATCGGCACCAGTTGCCCCACTGGGCTGTCGGAGAGGGCGTCTAGGTCCACAAATGCTAATGTAGACCAATCAGATGTTACTTTCAAGCGTGTAATATAACGCCCTGCGCAGAATTGGGTGTGGAGGAATCCACATGTTAGCCTTGAAGTTGATACAACGGTCAAGCATAATGGTCAGTATGAACAGACTGTCCACTGAGCGCCGGGGCCAAGTGATCTCGTGCTTGGTGGAGGGCATGAGCATCCGTTCCACGGTGAGGGTTAGTGGAGCCGCCAAGAACACGATCACCAAGCTCCTCCTGGACCTGGGCGAGGCGTGCTCGGAGTACCAGGACGGGGCCTTCCAGAAGCTCCCCATCAAGCGGGTCCAGTGCAACGAGATCTGGTCGTTTGTGGGGGCCAAGGAAGCCCGCGTCATGGAGCACCACCCCGACGACTACGGGGACGTGTGGACCTGGACCGCCATCGACGCCGACTCCAAGCTGGTCCCGTCCTGGCTGGTGGGCGAGCGCACCGGCCGCGACTGCTACTACTTCCTGTCCGACCTTCGCTCCCGGCTGGCTCCTGGCCGTATCCAGCTCACCACAGACGGCCTCGGGTCCTACCTCCAGTGCGTGGAGCCGCTGTTCGGGGCCGACCGGGTGGACTTCGCCCAGCTCGTCAAGATGTACGAGTCAAGCCAGGTCGAGACCCGCTACTCCCCGGCGAAGTGCACCGGGATCGAAAAGCGCACGATCACCGGCCGGCCCGACCCCAAGCACATCTCGACCAGCTACGTGGAGCGCCAGAACCTCACAATGCGGATGGGGATGCGGCGGTTCACCAGGCTCACAAACGCCTTCTCTAAGAAGGTCGAGAACCACGCGACGGCCGTGAGCCTCCACTTCGCCTGGTACAACCTGGGCCGGACCCACCAGACCCTCTCCAAGAAGGTCGGGCGGCCAACGACTCCGGCTATGGCGGCGGGGGTCGAGACCTGCCCCTGGTCAACCTTCCAGATCGCGGCCCTGCTCGACTGACGGGGAAACGATCGCGACCCCCGTGCCGCCCGCAATCTCGTAGCCGATCAGTTCGACGGCCCTGCGAATCGCCTCGCGATCCTCAACTACGCGAGCGAGCTGGGTGAGCACTCCCCGAAACGCTTCAGTTTCGGCCCTGGACAACCACCGTGGCTGACCGTTCTCGGAGCGCCACTCGCCCCCCGTTAGGTCGAGGGAGAGATCGACGGGGCTCAGAGGGGACTCAGCTCCCAGGATCGTCAGATAGCCAGGCCGGGGCCAGGGGTGGGGTTTCCTCTCTCGAAAAGCGCACCGCACCATCGTCGCGCCTCAGGCCGATTCAAACTGACCCACTGCCCGGGCGTCAGACCCCGAGCTGCTCGCGCAGGTCGTCGACGTCGCGGCGCAGCGACGCCACCTCGGCCCGCAGCGCCGCCACCTCCTGGGCCAGTGCCGGGGGCGGCGGCGCCCCGGGCGCCGGGAGGACGTCTGGCGGGGCCGTCCGGGCGGCGGGGACGGCCGGGCGCAGGTCGGCCTCGCCCAGGAGGTGGGCGTAGCGCTCCTCTTTCTGGCCCGGGGCCCTGGCCAGGCGCACCACCAGCGGCTCGGCGCGCCCGGCGAGCGCGTCCAGCTCCGCCTGCAGCTCGGCGAGGTCCGAGAACACCACCATGCGCTCGGTCCGGATCCGGAGCTCCCCCACCGTCTGGGGGCCCCGCAGCAGCAGCACCGCCAGCAGCGCCAGGGGGGCGGTACCGAGGCCCAGGGCCTCGTCGAGGCTGTGGCGGAAGCGCAGGGCCGAGCGGCCGTGCGACGGGTGCACGAAGCCGGCCAGTCCCTGGGTCTTGACGCTCGTGACCGCCTGCTCCACGGTCGGCTCGTCGAGGTCGACGACGGGGTCGCGGTTCGAGGACTGGTTGCACGCCAGGACGAGCGCATTGAGCGTGAGCGGGTACTGCTGCGGGGTGGTGAGCTCCTTCTCGAGCAGGCACCCGAGCACCCGTTGCTCCACCGCCGAGAGGTCCACCGGGCCGAGCATACGAGGGACGCCGTCCCAGGCGCACCGGGCGCCGCCGGCCCGCAAGCGGAATACGTGCTGATCGGGCGTCGTTGTGCTGCACCATGGAAGTCAAAGAGCTCGGACACCTCGTCCTGTACGTGCGCAACCTGTCCCGGTCGGCCGCCTTCTACCGGGACGTGCTCGGGTGGCGCCAGCTCGCCCCGGGCGCCGAGTTCGGGTTCCCGGCGGCGGCCTTCTCGGCCCCGTCGGGCCGCACCCACCACGAGCTGCTCCTGATCGAGGTGGGCGAGGACGCCGCCCCCGTGCCGGGGGGACGACGGGTCGGGCTGTACCACTTCGGCCTGAAGGTCGGCGACACCGACGACGAGCTGCGCGACGCGCTGCGCAGCGTGCAGGAGGCGGGCGCCACCGTGGTGGGGACGAGCGACCACACGGTGACGCACAGCCTGTACGTGCTCGACCCCGACGGCAACGAGATCGAGCTCTACGTCGACGTCCCCGGGGTGGATTGGACCAGCGACCCCGGCCTGGTGTTCAGTCCCATCAGGCCGCTGCGCCTCTGAGTCCTGCGCCCGGGCACGGAGGTGGCGTCCCGGTCGCCGCGCCGGCGTCCCGGCCTTGCGCGCCCGGGCAATGATGGTGGGGTGAACACTCCTGGATCATCCAGCCCGAGCTCCGGCCCCGTCGTGACGGTCTTTCGGTCGCGCCTGCGGGCGGAGGCCGTTGCCGAGTATCACGACGTGGCCGAGCGCACCCTCGAGCTGGCGCGCACCATGCCCGGGTTCGTGGACTTCAAGGGCTTCGTGGCCGACGACGGCGAGCGGGTGTCCATCATCACCTTCGCCACGGCCGAGGCGCACCGTACCTGGCGCGACCATCCCGAGCACCGGGCGGCCCAACGCCTCGGCCGGGAGCGGTTCTACGAGAGCTACGCCATCCAGGTGTGCGAGGTCCGCGGCGAGCACGACTTCACCCGGACCCCCTGAGCGCGGCCGCGCCTCTCAGACCGCCCCGGGGCTGGCGGCCACCGGGGCGCTCGTCGGGGCCACGACGCCACCGGCGGGCTCGGTCGTCACGGCGAACGTCGTGGCGGCCACCGTCGGGTTCACGGTGAAGGGGACGTCGACGGGGTGGTTGCCGAGGAGCCCGAGGGACACCGGCCGCCCACCGGCGAAGGCCCACAGCTGGTACGTGCGATCGGCGGGCAGCGCCCGCAGGTGCACGTTCACGACGAACGCCGACCCGTCGGGGAGGATCAGCAGGTCGGCGGCCGGGGTGCCCGAGCGGTCGGCCAGGGTCACCGTCCGCTTGTCGGTGGCGAGGAACGCCGCTTGGACGGCCTGGCTCAGCCCGGTGTGCTGCGCCGCCGCCGCCAGCTGCCCGACCCGGTTGTCGAGGCGCCCCACCTGCACGCCCAGCAGCGCAATGACCGCAGCGGCGGCACCGGCGGCCACCGCCGCCACCGCCCGTCCCGTGCGCCGACGCCGGCGCGCCCCGGCGAGCGGCGTGGGCGGTGCCACCCCCGCGGGACGCCGATCCGGGGGGGCGCCCGGGGGCTGGATCTGCTGGGCGATGCGGTCCCACAGCTCCACGGGGGCGTCCCCGCCGGCGTTGGCGATCATGCCCACCACCTCCCGGTGCTCGGCCAGCTCGGCGCTGCAGCGCGGGCAGGTCTCGAGGTGGGCGGCGATGGCGGCGGCCTCGTCGGACTCGACGGCGTCGAGCGCGTAGGCACCGAGCAACTCGGCGACCTCGTCGTGGCTCAGCGTTCGTTCCATGCCGTCTCCACACCGTGCTGCGCGAGCGCCGTCCGCAGTCGGCGCAAGCCGTTGCGGATCCTGCTCTTCACCGTTCCCTCGGGCTGCCCGAGGATGGAGGCCACCTCGCGGTAGGTGCGACCGTCGAAGTACGCCATCTCGATGGCCGTGCGCTCGTCGGCCGGCAGGCTCGTGACCGCCTCCTTGACCTGCTCGGCGATCGCCAGGTCCCAGGCCAGGTGCTCGATGTCGTAACCCGAGGACGCCGTCTCGCGCAGGCCGGCCTCCTCGCGCCGGCGGCGGGCGGTCTCCGAGCGCAGCGTGTCCACGGCCCGACCATGGGCCTTGGTCATGAGGAACGTCCGCAGCGCCCCCCGGCCGGGATCGAATCGCTGCGGGTTGTTCCACAGGTCGACGAAGACCTCCTGGGTCACCTCCTCGGCCAGGCTGGGCGCACCGAGAACGCGCCGGGCCAGCGCGTGCACCGCCCCGCCGTGGCGCCGGTACGCCTCGGCGAGCGCCGGCTCGTGCAGGCGGGCGATGGCCACGACCAACGCGGCGTCGCTTGCCGTGTCGAGCTTGAGCATCTCGCCCGGTTCTTCGACGCCGCCCGCCCCGGCGGATGACGCCCCGGGCCCGGCGCGGCGGGTTCCCCTGCCATCACCGGTCCCACCCGCTCCTCCTGGCACATCCGCACGGTAGCCCCGGACCCTGCGTCCTCGGGGCGCGCGCCGAAAAGCGGATTCCGCACATCCGTCGGGCCCGCCGGCACCGAAGAACCGCCGTGACGACCGACATCGACACCCTGATCGGACGCTCGGCCCGTCTCGAGACCGCCGACCTCGACCTCGGGTGCTTCGCCGGGCGGCGGCTCGACCCCGCCACCCTGCGGTGCCTGCGCTATATGCACGACGTCGAGGGGCACACCGCCTGCTATCTGCGCGACGTCCTCGCCACCCGGGCGCACCGCGATCCGGAGATGACGGCGTTCCTGGCGTGCTGGTGTTACGAGGAGCACTGGCACGGCGACGCCATCGCCTCGGTCCTGCGAGCCCACGGCGAGGTAGCCGGGGCGGACCGCCTCGCCCGGGCGCGCCACTCGTTGCCCAAGCGCGACGCCCTGCGCCCCGTGGCCTTCACCGTGGCGTCCGCCCTGAGCCGGCACGTGGTGGCCGTGCACATGGCGTGGGGCGCCCTCAACGAGTGGACGACCCAGGCCGGCTACGCCCGATTGGCGGCCAAGGCCAAGCACCCCGTCCTCACCGAGTTGCTCCGGCGCATCATGCGCCAGGAGGGGCGCCACATCGACTTCTACGCCCTGCAGGCCCGGCGCCGCCTGGCCGAGAGCCCGACGGCCCGGCGCCTCACCCACGCGGCGTTGCGCCGCTACTGGGCGCCCGTCGGCTCCGGGCTCATGCCCCGCGCCGAGCTGGACTTCCTCGTGACGCATCTGTTCGCCGACGACGAAGGGCGCCAGGCGGCGGCGCGGATCGACCGCCTCGTTGGGCGGCTCCCCGGACTCGGGGGCCTGCACCTGGTCGAGCAGGCCGCCGTCACGCACCTCGATGCGTCCCTCGCCACGCACGTGGCGCCCCGTCGACCGACCACCCGCCACCACAGCGGCGGGCGGAACATCACCACCAGAACCGAACAACAGAAAGGGCATCGCCATGCTTGCTGAGATCTTCGGAATGGACGGCATCGTCGTCCTCGTCGTCATCGCCGTCGTGCTGTTCGGAGGGAGCCAGATCCCGAAGCTCGCGCGCTCCCTCGGAACGGCCAAGAGCGAGTTCAAGCGGGGCCTGGCCGACGTCGCCCCCGACCACGGCGTGGAGACCGGTGCTCGCTCCGGCGACTCGGCCTGAGACGCCCGAGGTCTGACCGGTGCTCCTCCTCAGCCCCACCAAGCTCATGGTCATCCTGGTGGTGGCGCTCATCGTGCTCGGCCCCGACAAGCTCCCGGGCATGGCCCGCAAGGTCGGAGCGCTGTGGAGCGATTTCCACCGTTGGCGCGCCAGCATCGAGCGCGAGGTGCGCGACACCTTTCCCGACCTCCCCCCGACAGCGGAGATCGCCCGGGCCATCCGCTCGCCGCTCGCCCTGCTCGACAAGCTGGCACAAGACGCCCCCGGCGACGGCGAGGCGGCGGCCCGGGCGACGGGACCCCCGGCGGCCGGCGGCGGGGACACCTCGAGCGGCCCCCCTCGTGCGGCCGACGCCGTCGCCCACCGAGCCGACGCGCCGGTGCCGGGTGGGGCCGGGACGCAATCCCCGCCCGCTGGGCCGCTCGCCGTGGCGGCCAGGCTCGACGCGCCGTCGCTCAACTGACCGGGCGCCGTCGTCATCATGGCCATCACCCTCAGCCGCCCGCGACCGGCGGACAGCGACACCATGTCCCTCGCCGAGCACCTCCGCGAGCTGCGCCGGCGCGTGGTGGTCGTCGGCCTGACACTGGCGGCGACCGCCACCGTGGCGTTCGTCTTCTACCCCGAGATCCTGCGCTGGCTGCAGGCCCCGTACTGCGCGGTGGCCCACCCCTGCCGGCTGTACGTGACGGGGCCCCTCGACGGACTGTCCCTGCGCATCCGGATCGCCACCTACGGGGGCGTGTTCCTGGCATCCCCGGTCGTCTTCTGGCAGCTATGGCGCTTCGTGGCCCCGGGGTTGCACCGCCGCGAGCGCCGGCCGGCCATCGCCTTCGTGGCGGCCTCCGTGGTCCTGTTCAGCGGTGGTGCCGCGCTCGCCCTGGCCACGTTCCCCCACGCCTTGCGCTTCCTCGGCAGCGTCGGCGGCCCCACCCTCCAGCAGATCTACGACCCCAACAAGTACCTCGGCCTGGTGACCGCACTCATGGTGGTCTTCGGCGTGGCCTTCGAGTTCCCCGTGGTGCTCGTGGCGCTCGAGCTGGTCGGCGTCCTGCAGCCGGCGACGCTCGCCTCGTGGCGCAGGTGGGCCATTGTCCTCATCGTCACCATGGCCGCCATCATCACGCCCAGCGGCGACCCGTTCTCGATGCTCGCCTTGGCGCTGCCGCTCTACGTCTTCTACGAGCTGTCGATTCTCGTCGGACGCCTCCTGCGACGCTCCTCGGCGCACTGACCGCGGCCCGATCGGCCCGGGCCGTCATGCAGCACGCGGTCGTGCCCTCGCCGGGGTGGGGGTGCGGATGAACCGGTAACGTCGCTGCGTGGACCGCCGATGGCGTGCCGAGACCACCCGGGTGACGTCGTCGTTCGACCGCGTGGCGGATCTCTACCGGCGCGAGTTCGCCGACGAGCTCGACCGCAAGCCCTTCGACCGCGCGCTGCTCGCCCGCGTCGCCGCGCGTTTCGCGCCGGGGCGACCGGTGCTCGAGGTGGGGGCCGGGCCCGGGCACGTGGCCGCCCATCTGGCGGCGTCGGGTGTCGCCATGGTGGTGTCGGACGCGTCGCTCGGCCAGGCGCGCGAGGCGGTCGCCCTCGACCCGGCGCGGCCCGTGCTGGGGGCGGACCTCGCCCTCCTGCCGGTGGGAGCCGGTCGGCTCGGCGGCCTGGTGGCGTTCTACTGCCTGATCTACGGGCCAGCGGAGTGTCTCGACGACGTGTTCGCCGACTGGCACGGCGCCCTCGCCCCCGACGGCCTGGTGGTCATCGCCGTCCACGCCGGCGAGGGCGCGCTCCGCGTGGACGAATGGCAGGGGCGCCGCGTCGACATGACCGTGGTGTTGCGGGACCCCGACGACCTCGTCGCCCGGCTGGGCGCCGCCGGCTTCGCCGTCGACGAGTGCACCGTGCGCCCCCCGTACGCCGACGAGCACCGGACCGATCGCTGTTACATCGTGGCGTGGCGCGGCGCCTGAGTCCCGGCGCGGCGCCTGAGTCCCGGCGCGGCGCGCCCTGTGGTCCGGTGCCGCCCCGGTCAGGACGCCCGGCGGCGGCGGGCGGGCTTGGTCGCCGCGGCGACGGCCTCGGCCAGCTCGGCCCGGGTCATCTTGGAGCGTCCGGGGATCTCGAGCTCGGCCGCCCGGGCCTGCAGCTGCGACTTCCCCAGGGCGGAGAGGTCCTCCCCCCCAGCGGCGCCCGCCGCGGGGACCGCCGCCTTCGCCGCCCGGGCAGGGCGCTTGTCGGCGACATCGGAAAGGCGCGTGCCCGCCCGGTGCGTGCGCGCGGCCTCGACGCTCGCCTGCAGGGCCTCCATGAGGTCGACCACGGGAGTCGGCTCGGGCGCGGCGCGCTCGACGACGATGGCCTTTCCCTGGCGCTTCTCCTCGATCAGGTCCTCCACCTTCTTGCGGTACTCGTCGTGGTAGTTCGCCGGGTCCCAGGGACTCGCCATGGACTCGACGAGGAGCTTGGCGGTATCGAGCTCACGGCCTTTGAAGGTCATGTCGCCGGGGACCGAGTCGATCTCCTTGGCGGGGTCACGCACCTCGTCGGCGAAATACATCGTCTCGAGGGCGAGCACGGCCCGGGTGGGGCGGATGGCCACCAAGTGCTGCTTGCTGCGCAGCACCAACGTGGCGACGCCCACCTTCTTCTCCTCGATCATGGCCTGGCGCAGCAGTGCGTAGGCCCGCACCGCCTGCTCACCCTGGGGAGCGAGGAAGTACGTGGACTTGTAATAGATGGGGTCGATGTCGTCGAGGTCGACGAAGTCGATGATCTCGATGGTGCGCGACCGTCCGGGCTCGACGGACTCAAGCTCCTCGGGGGTGATGATGACGTACTCGCCCCCGCCGAGGTCGTAGCCCTTCACGACGTCGGCGTACTCGACCTCGTCGCCCGTGCGCTCGTTGACGCGCTTCTGCCGGATGCGGTCTCCGGTACCCGCCTGGAACTGGTTGAAGTGGACCGTGCGGTCCTCGGTCGCCGTGAACAGCCCGACTGGCACGTTGACCAGACCGAAGCTCAGCGACCCCGTCCAGATCGCCCTGGGCATAGCGACTCCTTTCACACACGGGAACGTGACCAGTCAACCAGGGTCGCAGCCCTCTGACCAGGGCTCCTTGCCCGATCCACCACCGTGTTACACGTCTCGGTCACACTGACCACAGCCGCACAGGAGACCGAGATCGAGGAGGTTGCCGTGGCCGCACTGCGGTCCGAGCTGCACGAACAGGCGAACAGCGCCCCGTTCGTACGCGACGCCGCCGTGGGTCTGGCCACGCTGGATCCCGAGGACCTGGGGAGAGGGAACCTTACCCTCCCCCTCCTGCTCAGCGTGTGGATGCGCCGGGCCGAGGTGGGGGTGGAGGACGCCCGCGACGCCCTCCTCGAGCTTCGATCGGCCCTGGTGGAGGCCTCCGGCCTCGATCGGCGCACGGAGCCGGTGCCACTGTGCGTCGCCGACCCGGCGGCAGCCGTGCTCAGCCTGGCCCGCTACACCGAGGGCCTGCTCGGGCGGGCCTCGGAGGCCGCCCGCACGTCGCGCCTCGAGGTGGCCCGCCGGGCCGTCGCGCTCGTTTCCTAGCGCCGCCGGCCCGGCGCCGAGCGGCTGCCGGCCCTTCAGGGGGCGTGGCGCCCTGAAGGTAGGTTGGCCGACCGTGTCCCCGCCCGCCGCTGCGCCCGATCCGCGTGCGCCCGAGGCGCTGGTGCACGCCCGCGGGCTCGTGAAGCGCTTCGGAGACTTCGTCGCCGTCGACGGCGTCGACTTCGACATCGGCCGGGGTGAATCGTACGGGTTCCTCGGCCCGAACGGCGCCGGCAAGACCTCGACGATGCGCATGATCGCCTGTATGTCACCGGTCTCGGACGGGACGCTGCGCGTTCTCGGGATGGACCCCGCCACCGACGGACCGCAGATCCGCAGCCGGATCGGTCTGGTCCCCCAGGAGGACAGCCTCGACCTCGAGCTCACCGTGCTCGACAATCTGATGGTCTACGGGCGCTACTTCGACCTGCCGCGCCGCCTGATCCGCGAGCGGGCCGAGCGGCTGCTCGAGTTCACCCAGCTCTCCGACCGCGCCCACGACAAGGTCGACCCGCTGTCGGGAGGGATGAAGCGCCGGCTCACCATCGCCCGCTCGCTCGTGTCCGACCCGGAGCTGCTCATCCTCGACGAGCCCACGACCGGGCTCGATCCCCAGGCCCGGCACCTGGTGTGGGACCGCCTGTACCGGCTCAAGCAGCAGGGCGTGACGCTCGTCATCACGACCCACTACATGGACGAGGCCGAGCAGCTGTGCGACCGGCTGGTCGTCATGGACGGGGGTCGCTTCGCCGCTGAGGGATCGCCGCGCGCGCTGATCGACCGGTTCTCCACGCGCGAAGTGCTCGAGCTGCGCTTTGCCCGTGACGACGACGACGCCATCGCCGCCAAGCTCGTCGCCCGTCTGGGCGACCTCGTGGAGCGGTCCGAGGTGCTCCCCGACCGCGTCCTGCTCTACACCGACGACGGCGACGCCATCGTGAGCACCGTGCACGGCCTGGGGTTCCGTCCCGACAGCGCGCTGGTGCGGCGCTCGACCCTCGAAGACGTCTTCCTCCACCTCACCGGCCGCTCCCTGGTCGACTGATGGGCCTCCACCGCCTCCTCCCCGGGCCGCCGGGCCGCAGGGCCGCCGCTGCGGAGCGCGGGTGGTGACCGGCGCCGGCGTCACACGCCAGCGCCCCGCCGAGCAGCCGCGTGCCGGCGCGCCGCGGTGGCTGCGCTCCATGCGGTACTGGACCTACCAGTACAAGCGCACGTGGCGCGGGTCGGTGACGACGAGCTTCCTCTACCCCGTCCTGTACCTGGCGGCCATGGGTCTCGGGCTGGGGTCGCTCGTCGACCACCATGCCCATCTCGTCGACGGGGTGCGCTACGTCGACTTCCTGGCGCCGGGCCTGCTGGCGGCGACGGCCATGCAGATCGGGGGCAACGAGGCCATGTACCCCGTGATGGCGGCCATCAAGTGGCTGCGCACGTACTTCGCCATGCTGGCCACCCCCCTCACGGTGGTCGACGTGCTCGTCGGCCACCTCGCCTGGATCGCCCTGCGCCTGGTGCTCGTGACCTCGATCTACCTGGCCATCATGGCGATGTTCGGCACGGTGGGCTCCGCCCTGGCGGTGCTCGCCATCCCCGCCGGCGTGCTCACCGGCCTCGCCTTCGCCGCGCCCATCGCCGCCTTCGCGGCCACCCAGCAGAACGACACGGGATTCTCCACCCTCTACCGCTTCGGGATGATCCCGCTGTTCTTGTTCTCGGGGACCTTCTTCCCCATCAGCCAGCTCCCCGGCTGGCTCGAGCCGGTGGCAGAGGTCTCGCCGCTCTACCACGGGGTGGCGCTGTGCCGGGGGCTCACCCTGGGACACCTGGCGGCGGGCCCCGCGCTCGTGCACGTGGCGTTCCTGCTCGCGCTGGTGGGCGTGGGCTTCGCGCTGGCCACCACCACCTACCGCCGCAGGCTCGTCACGTGAGCCAACTGCGCCAGCTGCCGTGGCGCGTGGCGCCCGTCGCCGGCCTCGGCTCCCGCCGGGCGCGCCGACTGGTCGAGCGCAACATCATCGTCTACCGGCGGGGGTGGGTGTACCTCGTGTCGGGGTTCTTCGAGCCCTTCTTCTACCTGCTGTCGATCGGCCTCGGACTGAGCAAGCTCGTGGGCCCGCTGCACGTGGGACCGCTGCTCGTCCCCTACAGCTCGTACGTGGCCCCCGGCCTCCTGGCGTCGTCGGCCATGAACGGCGCCACCCTGGACTCCACGTTCAACGTCTTTTTCAAGCTCAAGATCGCCAAGACCTACGACGCCGTGCTGTCCACGCCCCTCGAGCCGAGCGACATCGCCCTCGGCGAGCTCACGTGGTCCCTCATGCGCGGCACCCTGTACTCCACCGCGTTCTTGGTGGTGATGGCCGGCTTCGGCTACGTGCTGTCGCCCTGGGCGGTGTTGTGCCTGCCCGCGGCCGTGCTCATCAGCTTCGCCTTCGCCGGGACCGGCATGGCGGGGACGACCTACATGCGCAGCTGGCAGGACTTCGACAAGGTGTCGCTCGCCCTCATCCCGCTGTTCTTGTTCTCCGCCACCTTCTACCCGTTGTCGGTGTACCCGGGCTGGCTCCAGGTGGTGGTGCGCTGCACGCCGCTGTACCAGGGCGTGGCGCTGCTGCGCGGCCTCGACACCGGCGTGCTGTCGTGGTCCCTGGTCGGCCACGGCGCGTACCTGGCGGCCATGGGGTTCGTGGGCCTCAGCGTGGCCGCCCGGCGCATGGCGACGCTGCTGCTGCCCTGAGCGGCCGTCGGCGCCGCCGTCGCCGTCGGGGTCACCAGGCGGACCGTCTGCGTCGGGGTCAGGAGGTGGATGCCCAGCGGCGAAGCGGCGGACGGCGTGGCCAGGGCCACGCCGGCGCCGGCATCGAGCAGGAGCGCCCCCCACACCACCGCCCGCCTGCAGCGGACGATGCGCCAGAGCACCGGCACCGGCGCCGGCACCGGCACCGGCGCCGCCGCCGGGGTCCGCACCCGGGTCCCGAGCGCGGGGGCCACCCTCAGCCCAGCCGTTGCCAGTGGAGGCCGTCGGTGGTGCGCCACAGCCCGGTGCCCGCCTCGCACACCCACCCGTGGCGGGCGTCGACGAAGACGACGTTCCCGCTCCCATCGCCCACGAAGCCGGCGCCCACCAGGGAGGCCACCTCCGACCAGCTCCCCCCGCCGTCGGTGGTGGCGAAGACCCCGGAGCGGTCGGGGAACAGCCACGCCTGGGTGGGCGTGAGCACCGCCAGGGCGTCGTGGCCCAGCGCGTAGGGCGACACGTACCCCCGCAGCGGGAGCCCGGCCCCGGCCGTCGCCGACACCCCGTCGCTCAGGACGGGCGCGTCGGCCGCGGAGGCCAGGGACCAGGTGCGCCCGCCGTCCTCGGACCGGTACAGCTCCTTGGCCTGGGAGCCGGCGTTGGCCTCGGCCCCGCACACGAGCCACAGGTCGAGGGTCCCCGACCCCGCCAGCTGCTGGCCGGCGCCGAAGGCGGCCGGGCAGGGGTCGGCGCGCCCCACCCACGTGCGCCCGGCATCGGCCGTGTACACCAGGCGGCCCAGGGGCCGCCCGCCGGCGGGGAGGGGCCCGAAGGCGAGCACGTAGGCGTGGGCCTGGCTCATGCGGGCGAGCTCGAGGTCCTGGTCGCCCACGGAGAGCTCGGGGTCCTCCACGACGGCCGGGGAGCCTGCGCTCGGCGCCCAGGTGGCGCCGCCGTCGAGCGAGACGTCGACGGTCACCGGGCACGGGGGCGACGTCGTCGTGGTGAGCGCGCAGTCGCCCACCACGGCCCACACGTCGGGCCCGATGGCACTCACGTCGGACACCACCGGGCCGATCGCCGCCCGGGACCACGTCCGGCCTCCGTTCGTCGTCCTCCACACGGGGACCGCACCCGCCGGCGTCGGGGGGCCACCCCACAGGTAGCCGTGGGTGGTGCCGACGAATTCGATCTGTGCGGGCAGGCTGGTGGGGAGGCGCCCGCTCACCACGCGCCACGTCCGCCCGGCGTCGTCGGTGGCCGCCAGCACCGTCTGCTCGCCCCGCAGCGCCAGGGCGAAGCCGTGGGCGTCGTCGACGAACACCACCTCGGCCACGTCGGCCTGGGGCACCGCGGTGCCCGGCGGGACGGTCCCCACTCGGGCGTCGAACGCCGCCACCGACGAGGTCGAGCCCGTGGCCCCCACCGAGAGCCCGGCGACCAGTCCCAGCGCCAGGGCGGCGGCGCCCACCACGGCGAGGGCGGAGCCCACCCGCCGGCGGCGCAGGCGCGCGGCGCGGGCCACCACCGCCCTGAGCGTCCGGGCGTCGGGGACCGGCGGCGCGGGGTCATCCAGATGCCCGAACATCGTCCTCTCCTCTCGGGGTGCTCGCGCCCAGGTGACGGCGCAGTGCGTGGAGCCCGCGCGAGGCGTGCGACTTCACCGCACCGGGCGAGCACCCGAGCGCGGCGGCGACGTCGATCTCTGACCAGTCGGCCAGGTAGCGCAGCACCACCACCTCGCGCTGGCGCCGGGGCAGGCGCCGCAGCGAGCGGCCGAGGTCGATGCGCTCCCCCAGATGGGCATCGACGAGGGCCAGGGTGTCGGTGGGCACGGGCGGGGCGTACCGGCGGCGGCGGTAGCGGTCGATGGCGAGGTTGGTGGCCACGGTGACGACCCAGCCCTCGGGGCGCCCCTGCAGGCGCGCCCAGCGCAGATGGGCGCGCGCCAGGGCCTCCTGGGCGACGTCCTCGGCGTCGCCGCGATCACCGAGCACCCGGAACGACACGCGGTACGCGAGCCGGTAGAGCTCCGGGAACGCCTCCTCGAAACGGACGCCCACCTCCCCCGCCACGGTCCTCCCTCGTCGCCCACCCCGGGTCTAGCAATTCCTACGCACGGGGGCCCGGCGACGTTGACAGCTGACCGGGAGCGGTCCGGCCCGGTGGGCGCGAGACGGGGGGTGGGCGCTCAGCCGGCGAGCGTCTGCTGGTCGGTGGCGACGTGGTCCACGTCCACCGCCACCTCCAGCCGGTGCGACGCCCCGCCACCTTCGACCGATCCCCGCAGCGGGGAGACGTCCCAGTAGTCCCGGCCCCAGGCGACGGTCACGTAGGCGTCGGACACCAGCTGGTCGTTGGTGGGGTCGACGTCGAGCCACCCCCAGCCCGGCAGGTACAGCGACGCCCAGGCGTGCGACGCGTCGGCGCCGACGAGCCGGGGGGCTCCGGGTGGGGGGACCGTCTCGATGTACCCGCTCACGTAGCGCGCCGCCAGGCCGACCGTGCGCAGACAGCCCACGGCCAGATGGGCGAAGTCCTGGCACACGCCGCGCCGGTGGTCGAGCACCTCGAGCACCGGCGTGGTCACCGACGTGAACCCCGGCTCGTAGGCGAAGTCCCGGTGGATCCGGGCCGTGAGGTCGACCACGGCGTCGACGAGCGGTCGGCCGGGCGAGAACGACGGTGCCGCGTAGTCGCCGAGCGCTCCCGCCATGGGGATGAGCCGGGAGGAGGCCCGGTAGCGGCGGGCGTCGCGCGCCGAGAGCTGCCGGTCGATGTCGAGGAGCATGCGCACCGACTCCCACGGCGGGCTCGCCGGCGGAGCCGGGGGGGAGGACACGACGACCTCGCTGGTGGAGGTCACCGACAGCGAATCGAACCCACCGCGCACCACGAAGGCGCACACCCGGTTGCCGAAGAGGTCGTCGTACTCCGACCACGTGGCCGGCGGCGGGTCGACGGCGATGTCGTGGGTCAGGCACCGCTGGCGCTCGGTGTCACGGGGGCGAAGGTGGGCCTCGTTGTAGGACTGCTCGACCGGCGCGTCGTAGGTGTAGGTCGTGCGGTGCGTCACCCGGTAGGTCTTGGACCCGGCCATGGTCCCGATCCTGCCCAATTCGCCCGTTTCCATGGCGGACCCCCGGGGCTGCGTGCGCGCCGCCCGTCCCGGGTCGAGCGCCACGGCCTCGGCACTGGGCGCTCGGAAGTACGTGGCGTCCACATGGTCGTGGACGGCGCACAACGCCGCGCCGAGGCCACCCACGACGTCGCGCAGGTCGGCCGCGGTGACCTGCGGGACCGGTGCATCGGCGGCGACGACCGCGGCGTCGGCGCACGCGGCCAGCACCGGTTCGTTGCGGGGCAGCGTCTTCACGAGGGCCAGCAGCTCCCCCAGGCACGCCGACACCGAGCGCGGGAAGGCCGCGTCCTGGAGCAGGAACCGCAGCGTGGACCCGCCGCCGGGGCGCGTCGGCATGGCCCGGCGGAACGGCTGGTACGCCGCCAGGGAGCGCAGCAGCGCTGCCCAGCGCACATCGTCGTACGGATCACCGCCGTCGCCGTCAACCGCGCTCTCGGCGCGCACGTCGAGCACCCGGCAGGTGAGCTGGGCACGCTCGAGGTACTGGCCCATCCGGACGAAGGCCATCGCCTCGTCCCGGCGCATCGTGCCCCACAGCACGCCGTTGGCCCGCTCGCACTCGGCGACGACGTGGCGCAGCCACCGGACCCGTCCGTCGCGCGTCCGCGTGTCCACCACCTGCGCGCCACTCACGGCGAGCAGGTCGTTGGCGAGCTCCCAGACCTGGCGCGGCACCACCGGCCGGGCCGTGCGCAGGTTGTCGCGCGCGCCGATGATCGAGGACAAGATGGACGACGGGTTGTCGCGGTCGGCGAGCACGAACTCGATCACCTGCGCCTCCGCCGGCGCCGCCGGCGCCGGCGGCGTGGCCGAGCGGGGCGTGCCCATGGCCCGGTGGCGCTCGTCGAAGGCGGCTCGCACCTCGGTCACGGCCAGCAGCGGCTCCCATCCCACGTCCTCCCCGAGCGGGAGGTCGACGTGGGTGTCGCCGTGCACCTGCACGATCCTGGCCACGCCCTCGGCGCGCTCGAGGTACCGGCCGGCCCAGTACATCGCCTCCGCCATGCGCGCCAGGAGCACCGTCATCCTCCTACTGGTCGCCGGGGGGCCGGCCGGGGGCGAGCCCGTGCGGCGCCGGGGGCTCGGAGGCCGCTGCGGGAGGGGCCGCTCCGGGAGGGGGGGCGGCGGCCGTCTCCGATGGCCCGGCCACCCACGCCACCGAGGGGAACCCGGGCCCCTCGACGTCCGCCAGGGCGGCGTCGACGATCCACGTGTCCTTGCTCCCGCCCCCCTGGGACGAGTTCACGATGAGCGACCCGGGGTCCCGGGCCACCCGTGTGAGCCCCCCGGGGGTGACGTACGCCCCCTCGGGGCCGAGCAGCGTGAAGGGCCGCAGGTCCACGTGGCGCGGCGCCACGGTCCCCTCGCACAGGGCGGGCATGGTGGACAGCGACAGGACGGGCTGGGCCACCCAGTTCGGCGGGTGCTGCTCGATGCGCTGGGCGACCACGGCCAGCGCATCGGCCCCCGCGGCGGGCCCGATGACGATGCCGTAGCCGCCGGACTCGTTGGCCGGCTTCACCACCAGCGTGTCCAGGTTGGCGAGGACGAAGCGGCAGTCGTCGGGGTCGCCGCACCTCCAGGTCTGCACGCTGGGCAGGATCGGCTCCTCGCCCAAGAAGAACCGGATCATGTCCGGCACGAACGCATACACGGCCTTGTCGTCGGCCACGCCGGCACCCGGCGCGTTCACGAGCGCCACCTGGCCCGAGCGCCAGGCCCGCATGAGACCGGGAACGCCGACCACCGAGTCGCGCCGGAACACCTCGGGATCGAGGTACAGGTCGTCGACGCGCCGGTAGACGACGTCGACGCGCTCGAGGCCGCCGACGGTGCGCATGTACAACGCGTCGTCGTCCAGCACCACCAGGTCGCGCCCCTCGACGAGCTCCACGCCCAGCTGCTGAGCGAGGAAGGCGTGCTCGAAGTACGCGGCGTTGTGCACACCCGGCGTGAGCAGGACGATCGTGGGATCGGCCACCGACGGCGCCACCGATGCCAGCAGCACGCCCAACCGGCTCACGTAGGGGTCGACCGGCTCGATGCTGTAGAGCCGGAAGAGATCGGGGAACACGTGCTTCGCCACCATGCGGTTCTCGAGCAGGTACGACACCCCCGAGGGCACGCGCAGGTTGTCCTCCAGGACATAGAAGGTGCCGTCCTCGCCGCGCACCAGATCGCTCCCGCAGATGTGCGCCCAGATGCCCCCCGGAGGGTCGACGCCCACGCACTCCGGGCGGAAATTGGGAGAGTCGAGCAGCACCTCGCCGGGCACGACTGCCTCCTGGACGACGCGCTGCGCGTGGTACACGTCGTCGATGAACCGGTTGAGCGCCCGCAGGCGCTGCACCAGGCCCTCGTGGATCCGATCCCACTCCGAGGCGGCGAGCACCCGGGGGATCACGTCGAAGGGCCACGGACGGTCGACGGAGTCCTCGCCTTCCCGTGTGCCGAAGGTCACCCCGAGGGTGCGGATCTCCCGGTCCGCCGCCCGTTGGCGCTCGGCGAGGGCATCGGCCCCCAGCTCGGCGAGGTCGCGCCACAGTCCTTGGGCCACGGGCCAGGCCGTGCCCGCCTGACCGACGAGCTCGTCGTAGCCCACACCGGGCTCGTAGGCGGGCCACGCCGTCGTGCGCGCCGACTCGCTCATGGTCCGAGGCCCCGTCGTGCCGATGCCACCTTCTCCCCCTGCGTGCCGATGGTCCGGGCGCCGGCCACCGCCCGGGCGTTGCGCTTCGCCGACGAAGGGCCGTCATGTGCACGGTACGGGTCGGAGGTGAACGGCGGGGATCCGTCGCATTTCGGCTGTGTGAACTCCACCGGGGGGCCGTCGCCGAGGGCCGCAGCAAGGCCCGGGCGAGTGTCGAGGGGCGCCGGGCGCCGTGTACTGTCCCGCCCGTGACCGATGCCGACGCCGACCTGATCCTCCCGCCCGCTGTCCGCGCCCTGCTCGACGTCGCCCTGGTGGGCGAGCTGACGGTCGTCGACGGACACGGCCGACCCGTCACGTACCCCCTGATCCCCCTGTCGGACGGCAACCTCGTCTATCTGACGTCCTCCGTTCTGTTCTCGCGCAAGCTCCGCCACATCAAGGCCAACCCGAAGGTGTGCCTGTCGCTGAGCGACCCCGTGGCCGTGCCCGCCGATCCTTTCCACCGGGTGACGATCCAAGGCGAGGCCCGTGTGGTGGAAGACGACCTCCATGCCGGCTGGGAGCGGCTGCTCCCCCTGTGGCGGGCCAAGGAGCCCTCGATCGACTTCTTCCTGAAGCGGCGCTTCGGCATCCCGTTGTTCTTCGAGCGCTCGGTCATCGAGCTCACCGCGCGGCGGATCCTGTGGTGGGAGGACGGACGCACGAGCGAGGAGCCCCGGGTCTTCGAGCTCACGGGGGCGCACTGACATGGCCCGGCTCGACGTGACCGACGCCGTGGCCCGGGCCGAGGGCTACCCGCACACCGTGTTGTCCTACGTCGGCCCCGACGGCTACCCCGTGAACGTGGCGCTCGACTTCACCACCTCGGGCGGCTCGGTGGTGGAGGTGGGGCCGCTCGATCCCCACTGGCGGCCCGAGCAGCGCCAGGACGTCGAGCTCACCTTCAGCCATATCCACCCCCAGCCCGGCTTCGGCTACGACGAGCGGCGCTACGTCAACCTGTGGGGGCCGGCCGAGGCCGTGGGCGACCATCTGCGCGTCACGGTACGCCGGGCAAGCGGCTGGGACGAGGCCGACACGCCGTTCTTCGAGTACGCCGAGCGGGGGGTCCCCGGTGGGCGCACGTACCTCGAGGAGCTCGACGCCCGACCGCGGCTGTCGCGCGCCTGGACCTTCTTCTTGGCCACCCGCCTGCCGTTCCTCACCGCCACGCTCGTGCCGGTGGGCATCGGCGGCGTCGTCGCCGCCCGCGACGGCGTGTTCCACGGGGTGTGGTTCGCGCTGGCCCTGGTGGCGGCCATCTCCGTGCACCTCGGTCTGAACATGGCCAACGACCTGTTCGACGACGCCAGCGGCGCCGACGCGGCCAACGTCACCCCGACGCCGTTCAGCGGCGGCTCGCGCGTGATGCAGTACGGCCTCGTCACGCGGCGGGCCATGGTGGCCGGCTGCGTCGCCTTCTACGTCCTGGCCGTCGGCCTGGGCCTCTTCCTGGCGGCGGAGCGAGGCTGGGGGCTCATCGCCATCGGCGCCGCCGGTGTGGCGCTGAGCCTGGCGTACTCGGCCCCGCCGCTGCGCCTGGTCACCCGCGGGCTCGGCGAGCCGGTCACCTCCCTCGGCTTCGGCCCGGTCATGGCCGTCGGCACCTACTACGCCTGCAGCGGCCGGTGGAGCTGGCACGCCGTGCTGGCGTCGCTCCCCGTGGCGCTGCTCATCGCTCTGGTCCTGTACGTGAACCAGGTCCCCGACCGGGCCGGGGACGAGGCCGTCGGGAAGCGCACGCTGATCGTGCGGTGGACCCCGGCGCTCGTCCAGAAGGGGTACGTGGGTACCGTGCTGGCAGCGTTCGCCTGCATCGTGGCCGAGGCGGCCACCGGCGTCACACCGTGGTGGACGCTCATCGCCTTGGCCGCAGCGCCCTTCGCCCTGCGCACCATACGCGGCCTGCGCGACCACTACGACGAGCCCTACGCCCTCATTCCGGCCATGCAGGCCAACATCGCCCTGCACCTCGTGACCGGCCTGCTTTTCATCGCCGGCTACGTGATCGCCGTCCTGGGCTGACAACGGGGCATAGTCTTCGCCCATGGAAACGTGCGAGCACCTGCGGGCCGACGTCGACGCCGTCCTGCGCCGACGCGGGTGGCCCCTGACGGGTTCCGTCGAGTGGGGGTTCCTCGATCGCAACGGCATCCTCGTCGACGCCACGGCCGAGGACGACCCCTCGGTGTTCCTGGCCGACGAAATCCGAGACCTGCGGCGGGAGGTCGACGCCATGGCGGCGGAGCGCAGACCGGCCCACGTGCGGGCCCCGTCCTCGCCCGCGCCCCTCGCCTCGAAGATCCAGGCGGAGCTCGAGGCCTCTGAGCCCGGCGGGGACGACGACAGCCCCGGTCTGTGGGAACGGGCGCGGGCGGCCGCCCTGCTCTTCTACCTCGAGCGGACGGGGAAGTCCCAACCCGACCGGCGCGACAGCAATTCCAATGCGCTGCCCTCGACCGACGCTGCCGCCTACGAGATCGCCCACCCCGTGCGCGTCCTCGACGTCACCACCGTCGGAGACTGGCAGGCGACCACCAAGGTGACCCTCGCCCTCGACCCGACACTGAGCTCGGCGCAGGTGGCGGCCATGTGGCAGAAGGTGCGCGCCGGTGTGCTGCGCCAGGGCGCCCGGGGGCGGACGATCAGCCGGAAGTCGGTGACGCTGGCGCTGTTCGTGGCCCATCACCCGGGGCGCACCTGGGCCGAGCTGCGCCAGACGTGGAACCAGCTCTACGCCCACTGGGCGTTCAAGTCTCCCGACCTGCGCGCCTTTCGCAATGCCGCGGTCAGGGCCCGGCGGTACCTGCTCGAACCCCCTGTCGTCGACGACGTGCACGCGGGGACGTGGCAGTGGGTGCACCGCCAGGCGGCGCGCCTCGCGCCGGGCGCCAACAGCGCCTGAGCACCGGGCCGCACCGATGACCGACGATCGGGGTGCAGGCACGCCGGTGAAGTTGTTCGCCGTCTACCTCGGCGGCGACCTCGCCCTCGGCCGGATGGGCGAGGACCACGAGGTGGTGCACGTGGCCGCACCCGACACCACGGACGCTCGGCGCCTGGCCAAGGCCAAGTGGCAGGGCGCCGGCCGCCCCCACGTCGACGCGGTGCTCGAGATCGACGTGGTCGACGGGTTCGCCGTGTGCCTCGAGCCGAGCCCCCGCCACCCGACGGCGGTGATCGACACCACCTTCGACCCCCCCTGACGGGGTCGACGACGGTGCCCTGGCCGCCCGGGCGTGGTGCCCCGTCGTGGCGCTACGCTCGGCGCCGTGCAGGGACGTGGCGGGCCGTTCGCACCTCGGTGGATCGCCGCGCTGACCGCGGCCACCGGCCTTGCCCTGGCGGGCTGCGGCTCGGGTACGGGATCGGCCGCCGGTACGACGACCACCGCCGCCCGGACCGGTGCCTCGAGTGGCACGACCCCCGGGAGCCCGACCGGCGGGGGCACGACCTCCACGACCATCCTTCCGCTCTTCAGCGGCAACACGTCGACCGTCGTATTCACCGTCGGCCAGCACCTGGGCTGTGTCAACGAGCAATACGACGACCAGATCGACGACCACGCCAACGCCAAGGCGACGTGCCTGTTCCAGCAACAGTCGATCACGCTGCTCAGCTTCGTCAACGCCGCTGACGAGCAGGCGTGGGTGGCCGAGGGCCCCGAGTCCGCCGACAACAGCGGCACGGTGGTGCTCGGCAACGACTGGGCGGTCGCCCTCTTCGACCCCTCGCAGGCCGGCGCGGTGCAACACCTCGTCGGGGGCAGCGTCCAGCAGATGCCCTGATGGCCGGCACGTGCCCTGACGGCGCGTCCCCGCGGCGGCGAGACCGAGCACCGTCGTTCGCCGGCGGTTAGGCAGCGGGGTGCACGACTGCCTCTCGGTCCCCCTCGGCATCGGCGAAGGCCCGCCGGTGGTGCTCCTGCCCGGCTACGCCATGCGACCGGCGATCTACGAGCGGACGGCCCGCCTGCTCGCCCAGCGATGCCGCGTGGTGGCGCCCGACCTCTACGACATCCGCGGCCGCTGGACCTACGGCGAGGTGCTCGACCGGTTCGTGGCCAGTCTCGACAGGCTGGGGCTCGAACGCGCCACGCTCATCGGGCACTCCTTCGGCGGCGGGATCGAGCTCGGCTTCGCCGCCCGGTTCCCGCAGCGGGTGGTCGAGCTCGTCTTCGCCGACACCCTGGCGGCGTCGCGGGAATGGCTCCTCGCACGAGAGGCGCTGCGCAACCCGGTGCCCCGGCTGTGGATGGCCACGCCGCGCGTGGCCCTCGACTTCTCGACGTCGTGGATGGCGCATCCCCGCCAGCTCGTCGAGGCCGCGTGGTGGGGATTCACGAGCGGGCGGGCCACCGATGTCGACGCCGTCGCCCGGGCCAGCATCCGGGCGCACGTGCTGTGGGCGAATCGCGACTCGCTGCTCTACGTCGACGACGGGCGAGCGTTCGCACGCGAGCTCAACGCGTCGTTCACCGTGGCCCGGTGCCCCAAGCGCGGTCCGCTCGACCACGATTGGACGTACCGACATCCCGGGCTGTTCGTGGGCACCTGCGCCGGATCGGGTTGCAGGCGCTCGTCGGCACGTCCGCCGCCCGGCCGCACGTCCGAGCGTCGGATACGACGACGGTCCCCGACGCCTGAGCCGTCTGCCGGCCGTGCCCCCCGCCGGCGCCGCCCGTTTACCACTGCGGGTGAGCACGGTCAGGTCTCGTTCCGCGCGTTTTGTCTCCACCGGTGTCCGGTGCCTTCAGTCCCGAGTTCGGGCCGTCGATACGTTCCCCATGGAACGCGGGTTGAGTGCCACGGCACAGCGCTTGGACCTCGGTACCGAGCGCCCGGCCGCGACCGCCAAGAGCTTCACGCTCCTGAACGTCGTCATGTGCACGGTGGGCACCGCCTTGGTGGTGGCCAGCCTGATGGCGCACCCGCCGTCGTTCGTACTCGGCGACATCGGCGTGGTGGCGCTGTCGATGGGCCTCTTCCACGTGTTGGCGCGGGCGGCGGCCAAGAGCCGGCCCGACCCCAACCCCTGAGCCGCCTCCCCCGCCCCTCACGCCGGCGTCGCCAGGGGGCACCGGCGGGCCCCCGGTAGGATCGCCGTCGTCGATACGGTCACCCCCCGCCACGAGAGGCTCGGGCCCCGCCGGTGGCGCCACCCGCCCTCGTGGTACTGGTGGACGGGGATGGCGCTTCTGGCGGCGTTCGGCATCCTCGTCGCCGCCGCCATCAAGGAGCAGGCGACGCTGCCCAACGCCGGGGACTGCCCGCCGGCCACGCTCGTGACCGCCTCGGTCGGGGCCCCCGTGGGCGCTCCGACGGCCGTCGGCCGCCAGGACATTCTCGGTTGCTACTACGCCCACGGGACGCGGGCCGACGCGGTGTCCGTGGTGGCCGCCGTCGCGGGGCCGAAGACGACGTCCCACGACCCGTGCCGCGCCCGGCCTCCGGTGGCGGGGCTCGGCCGCCGGGCCTGCGACATGTCCGAGACCCCCGGGGCGCCGGACGCCTCCCTCCTCGTCGAGACCGGTACCGTGCAGTACCAGTTCAGCTCGGCCCTGGCGATGGTGTCGCTCGCCGGCCTCCACACCCTCGCCACCCGCGTGCTGGCCGGGCACCCCCTGCTGGTCGGGACCTGACGCCCAGGCCCCCCACCCCCCGGGGGGAACCGGCAGGAACCGGACGACGGGAGGCAAAGAGGAGGGGGCATGCCTTCTCTGCGCCGTCCCGTCGCGCGGGCAGCCGCGCCAGCCCGCCCCCACGAGGTTCGACGCGTGGGCGGACGCGCACGACGACAGCGCCGGCAGCGCACCGGGACGGCGAGCAGGGCGACGTCGCGCCGTCAGTGGCGTGGGCGACGACGCAGGATCCCGCCGCCGCGGACGGGCGCTGGACTCTGGACATAGGCGGCCGACAGACCCGTCTCGTGCATCTCGAGCCACGCCGGGTTCCCCGGGAGGAACGACACCGCGGTCACCCAGGTCTGGCCCGTCCCCGCCACCGACGTGGCCGTCGGGGTGGCGAAGACCACCTGCACGAGGCCCGAGGATGCGGCGACCGGCGTCTCGGACCACGTGCCCGCATCCCCCACGCCGTTCAGGGCCGCGAGGCCGCCGCTCGGTGTGAACCCGAGGAGCGCCCACGAATGGTTGGCGTCGATCTGGATGCCGGCGTCGCCGCCCGCCGTCCCGAACAACGACGCCGGCGAGCACAAGACCCACGTGCCGACGAGGCGCGCGGTGGCCGCGACCCCAGCGTCGGGGGGCGGTGGCTGCGCGCACGCCGCGCGCACGAGGGTGGCCGGGTCCGTGGTCGGGGTGGTCGTCGCCACGGGCGCCGGTGCCGTAGGGGTCGTGGTCCTGGGGGCGGGCGACGAGCCCCCGCCCCTCGACCGGCCGCCGCGCGGCGACGGGTTCGCCGCCGGCCTTGGATGTGACGAAGCTCGGCCGCCCGGGGTGGTGGTCCGGGGTGCCGAGGGGGACGGCGTCGGCCGCGTGCCGGCCACGGTGGTGGTGGGCGCCACGGTGGCCGGGGAGGCCGACTCCGTGGTGGTCGGGCGCGTGGCCTCCACCACGGGCCGGTCGCTGCGCGCCATGCCGGTGAACGCCACCGCGGCGGTGGCGCTCAGCACGATCGTGGTGACCGAGCCCACCGCCACGAGAGTCCGCGCCCGGCGCAGCACCTGGGCGCGGCGCAGCACGCGGTGCCGGAATTCCTCGGGATCGCTCGGCTCGAACATCGGCCTCACTCCACGGCCACGGTGGCCTCGGGGGACTCGGTCAGGCTCCGGCGCAGCGCCACGAGCCCGCGCTGCAGGTGGGTCTTGACGCTGCTCACCGAGATCCCGAGCGCCCCGGCGACATCCGCCTCCTCGAGGTCGAGGAAGTACCGCAGGGCGATGGCCTCGCGCTGGCGCTTGGACAAACCAAGCAGCGCTTCGCTCAGGTCCAAGCGGTCGTCGATCGACGGTTGGTCGGGCGCCACCACCGGCAGGCGCAGGAACTGCCGGCGACCGACCTTGCGCAGGTGCTGGATCGTGAGGTTGGTCGACACCGTCACCACCCATCCCGGCAACGTGGGGGAGCTGCGGAGGCTGTTCCAGCGGACCAGGGCGCGGGCGAGGACCTCGGCGGCGATGTTCTCCGCCTCCTGGCGGTCGCGGAGCATGCGCATCGCGGGGCGCATGGCCAGGTCGAACAGCTCGCCGAAGCGTTCGTCGAAGCCCTCGGTGGCCTCCGCTGCGTCCATCGACCCTCTCTCATGCGCCCCCGGGGACGAGAGCGCGTGGCGGGTACAAGCTCGCGGAGATCTCGGCGGCCGACAAGCGCGTCGTCCCCTGTGGCTCTCTAACGCCCGGGCGGGCGCCCAGGACGACACGAGGGGCGAGAAGCCGGGGCGCAGGTCATCGGCCGGAGGATCTCGAAGGTCGTCGACGCCGACCCCACCAGGTACCGGTCGGGGATGGTGATGCGGTCCGGGCCGGAAGGGACCCGGCGCACCGGGGCCCGGGGCACACCGGAGCGCTGGTCCCAGGGGCGCTCGCCCGGCAGCGGGCCCCGGCGCCCGGCGGTGGAAGACCGGGACCATGAAGCACGCCCCGGGGCGGTCCCGGGAGGAGTCCGAGACCCCGGACCCCGAAGGAGGGTCGGTGGACCTCCGGGGTCGATGCCCACCACGGGCGTGCACCGCGCCCCGAGACGTGGGTCGACGCCGTGACCCCGACGTCCGCCGGCGCGCACCGCGGGGGCACCACGGCGGGGTCCCCGAAGCGCACACCGACCATCATCGCCGCCACCGCGGCGACGCCGGCCCTAGCGCGGACCGACCCCGACATTGGCGAAGGTCACCGTCACATGCGACGCCTTCGCCGTCTTGCTCCCCGGCGTGGGATCGAAGCTCACGACGCCGCGACCCGAGCACGGCACCGGCAGCGACGTCGGAAACGCCACGGCCACGCCATAGCTGGTGAACGTGGCGAGCGACGCCGTCACCCCGGTGGCCGAGGCCAGGTTGGCGTCGATGGCATGGGCCTTCGTGCCGGTGTAGCCGAGGTTGGTGGAAACCGACCCCGCCGCGGTGACCTCCAGCGGCTGGCCCGGCAGCGCCCGCCCCGTGTTGGCCGGACCCGCGCAGACCACCTTGATGATGGCGTTGGCCGGATGCCCGTTGACGGTCCCGGCGAAGAACTGCTTGGGCCCGATGGTGGCGGCGGTCGAGGCGAACGCCATGCCTCCCATGAGACCCCCGAGCACCACCGCCGCACCCGACACCGTCACCACTCTTCGGATCATCATCCCTCCCGAGGCCGTCGTGTTGTTCCGCCGGTACTAACGCGCCACGACGGCCGCAGGACGACAGCCGGCGCGCACGCGTCCGACGGCGGCGTCCAACAGCGCGGCGCCGGGCAACGACGGGCTCAGCCTCCAGCGACCTGCGTGGTCGAGGCGCAGACGACGGCCTGGAGACCGATCAAGGCGGAGCGCAGCTGCCGGTGGCGGGAGAAGTACCCACGCGAACGGGCGGACCACCGTGCTTCCGGTCACGCGTGGTTCCACCATGCGAGCCTTCCCGCTCCACGCTTCGATCACGGGGGGATCTGCAGGCTCCAGCGCTGGTCCATGGCGGCGATCACCGCTCTGCTCAACAGGTCGGCCCCCGGCGTGGTCAGGTGGACGCCGTCCGGGGTGCGAACGACCACCGAGGTGCCCGACGCGTCGGTGAGCGCCCCCTCATACGCACCGGCGGGGCCGCCGAGCACGGAGGATGACGTCAGGTACAGCGTCCCCGTGACGGCGTCGACCTCGCGTTCGTCGATGGCGTTCACAACGGCGACGAACGCATCGAGCGCGCCGTTGTGCATGGGCGGGACCGACACCCACAGCACCCGTGCCCCGGCGCTGACCGACTCCCCGACGACGGCGTCGACGCGCTGTGCGTATGCGGCCGCCCACGCCGCCGTGCCGGGCTGGACCGCCTGGCCGTCGACGGAGAGACCCTGGTCGTCGTTGGCGCCCAGGAGCACCACCACGACCTGGGGGTGATCGGTGGCCAGCAGCGCGCCCAGGTGCGCGGGCCAGTCGTTGAAGGCGGCGTTGGCCAGGCCGGAGTCCCCCTGTGCCGCCACCGTGGTCGTGGCCAGCCCGCCGGCCGCCCCGTCGGCCTCGAGCCGGTCCCCGAGGTCGATCCCCAGCGAGTCGCCGATCTCGAGCACCCGCAGCGGGGCACCCGGAGTCGGAGGGGCCAGGGCGGGGAGCCCCGCGTCGGCCTCGAGCGTGGGGGCGGGATCGGAAGCGCCGCGGGCTCGAGCACGGGCCCGCCCCCCGCCCCCGTCGACCGCGGCGAACGGCGGCCGCGGGGTCCGAGCCCGGTCGTGCGGGGCCGGCGCCACCAGCCACACCGTGACGACCGCCGCGGCGAGCACGAGCCCCGAGATGACCGTCCGGCGACGCCGAGCCCGGCGGCGCGACGTTGCCCTCATGACCGGCACCCGGACCCGCCGCACCGCCCTCACAGCACCTCTACGTGCCGGGGCGGCGCAAGGTTGTCACCGCCTGGCGCGCCGACCCGAGGTGCACCGCTGCGCACACGGCGCCGGAGCGCCGCCGCCGGGCGGGCGGATCAGAGCCTGACCCACTCCCGGAGCTCGTCGTGTTCCTGGAGGTCCACCAGACCCAGGCTGGACGCCAGGTCCCGCGCCGCGTACGGGCTCATCTCGCGGTGGTCATGACCGCCGTCCACGTACTCGAAAGTGACCACACCGGGCCCCTTCGGATGCTCGCGCCAAACGATCCGCTTCACATTGGCGTACGGGGCATCGACCATGGTCGAACGATACAAGAGCCCCGGTGCGAACCGACAATGCCGGTCGGCCGTCGCTGCCGCCCGCCGCCGGGCCCACGGCGGCCCGGTGCCGGGCCCCACGCTACGCTCGCCGCCGTGCGCCACCCGTCGAGCGCCGGCCGTCGAGCATGAGCGTCTGGCAGGACGCCCGCGACACGCTGTGGCCGTCCCCCTCGGCCAAGGACGGGATCCTGCCCCCGCTGCTCCTCCTGCTCACGGTGGTCACGGGCCTCGTCGATGCCACGAGCTATCTGCGGCTGGGCCACGTGTTCGTCGCCAACATGACCGGCAACGTCGTGTTCCTGGGGTTCGCCCTGGCCGGGGACCAGGCACTGTCGATCCCCGCCTCGCTGGTGGCGCTGGCCGTGTTCGTCGTCGGGAGCGCGGCCAGCGGCCGATTCGCCATGCGCTTCGCCGACGACCGGCACCGCCTGCTTCGGGTGGCGGTCGTGGCCGAATTGGTGCTCGTGGTCGTGGCGCTGGTCGTGGCCGTCACCACCAGCCAGGATGCCGGTGCCCCCAGTCGCTATGGGTCGATCGCGTCGCTGGCGCTCGCCATGGGGATCCAGAACGCCACCGCCCGCCGCCTGGCCGTCGCCGACCTCACGACGACCGTCCTGACGCTGACCTTGACGGGCATCGCCGCCGATTCGAAGCTGGCCGGCGGGACCGGGTCGAAGTTCGGGCGGCGCTTCCTCGCCGTGAGCGCCATGTTGCTCGGCGCGTTGGTCGGCGGCGTGCTGACGCTCAAGGTCGACATCGCGGCGGCCCTGGCCGCCGCCGGCGCCCTTCTCGTCGTGATCTCGGGCGTGCTGAGCGTCGCACCCCGCCGCGGTACGGCGGTGGCGTCGGCCTGACGCGCCATGGCGCCAGCGCGGCGCCCAAAGCGTCGAGCATCGTGGCGCAACGTGAGCGCCGTTACGCCGTCTGGGGCGGACTCGAGGTCGACGGTGACGACCCACTGGCCACCATCGGGCCGTCTGGCGCCATGGAGCGCCCCGTCATGACGAGCCGACGGTCGGCGGAGACGTCGACGAACTCGCCGACCGTCGTGTGCCGCGTGCCGTCGGGCGTCTCCACCTCGGTGCGGCGCGTGCCGCCCGCTCGGAGGTCGGTCTCCGCCCTCGATGCCGCGGCACCCCGTGGCGCGAACCATCGCACCGATATCCGTACGTCGGATCCGACGTCGGATTCGTACGTCGGATTCGTACGTCGGACGCGGATCACCGCATGGGGTGGTGCCGGCAGCGTCCGCGTGGTCGGGGTGGTGCAGCCGGTCACGGCGTAGTGCGGTCGTCCGGGGCGAGCGGGGCCTCGAGGTTGTCGAGCTCCTCGTTGCACTGCTGCTCCACCGCACGGAGCCAACGCTGGGCGTCGGCCAGCCGCCGCGCCGTCAGCGAGCAGACGTGGGTGCGGCCCCGCACCGTCTTCTGCACCAGCCGCGCCTGCTCGAGGACGCGGACGTGTTTCGAGGCCGCCGGCAACGACATGCGCAGCGGGGCGGCCAGCTCGCCCACCGTCTGGTCGCCACGGCTCAACCGGTGGACGATGTCACGGCGGGCCGGATGGGCCAGCGCATGAAAGACGCCGTCGAGCTCCGCCGCCGCATCATTAACCACATGGTTAACAGTAGAGGGACGAGCCGGGAACGTCAACCACCCGGTTCATGGTCGGCCAACCCGGTCGTGGCGCCGTGCGCCCGCCGGCGCCGGGCCCCGCCAGAATGCGGGCATGGAGCAACGGGTCAGCCTGATCACGTTGGGCGTGCGCGACCTGCGCCGCGCCCGGCAGTTCTACGAGTCCATGGGGTGGCGCACGGGCGCCGGCCCCGAGGACGACGTCGTCTTCTTCCAGGGGACCGGCATGGTCATGGCGCTGTGGGACCGCGCCAGGCTGGCGGCGGACTCGGCCGTGGAGGACGGTGGGGGCTGGGGCGCGGTGACGCTGGCGTTCAACGCCCGGTCGCCGCACGAGGTCGATGCCGTCCTCGCCGAGGCCAGGGCCGCCGGAGCCACGATCGGCCGGGAGCCGGGCCCGACCTTCTGGGGCGGGTACTCGGGCGTGTTCGTCGATCCCGAGGGCCATCCGTGGGAGGTGGCGCACAATCCCGGCTGGCGTATCGACGCCGACGGTTCGGTGCACCTGGCGCCGTAGCCGTCGTCGGCGGGCGCCAGGAACGACAAGAGCCCGCCGCGGGGGACGGCGGGCTCTTGCGGGGTGTTGCCGGGGTGAAGCTCAGCCGGCGGTCGTGGTTCCCGTGTGCTTCCCGAATTCGTGGTTCACGAGCTTGGCGACGGAGCCGGGAATCTTGGCCTCGATGGTCTGCCCCTGGCTCGACGTGAGCCGGTGGTCCGTCACGGCCTGGTTGACCTTGGCATCGGCGGCGCCCACGAGGGCGCTCACCACGGTTTGCGCACTCACGTCGTGCTCACCGGCGACGCCAGCGATCGACGTGCCGGAGCGCAGGTCGGTGACGAGTTCGTGCGGGGTGATGTCGATCGTCTTGGCGCTGACGGTGACCACCGCACGACGGACCTCCCGTCGGTGCATCCGCAACCAGTGGGCGAGTGGATGGGCGGCGGCACCGTGCACCTGGGCTGCGGGTGCGGGCGCGGGCGCGGACGCGGCATAGGCGGGGGTGGCGACCCCGGCGACGGTCACGGCCCCGAGAAGGGCCACACCGCCGGCGCACGAAACCAAGACCTTCTTCATCGAGACGACTCCTTGATCAGGGCTCTTGCCATGCACTTTGGTGCACAAGGGCTACTGCCATGCACTTTGGCCTCCCAACCTGAGGGAAGGGTGTGAGCCATGTGATGATTCGGCCAAGGGTGACGACGCCACCGTCCCCCGGTTCCCACACCGCAGCCGAACGGCCCGGGCCCGGCCACCGACGGCGGTCCACGGCGCCTCCACCGCTGCTCGACCGATGCGCCGTGGCGACCACCCACTAGCCTGAGCGAACCGACGTCCCCGACGGAGGAGCGTCCCATGACGGTGGACCGAGCGTTCCGGTACGAGGGGATCAGCGCCAAGGCCTACGAGCACCCCGCCGATCGTGCCGCCACGGCCGCCTTGCACTCGGTCCCCCTCATGGACCAGCTCATCAAGCGCCTGTGCGACTTCGGCCACGAACGGCGGCTACGCCAGGTGCTTCTCGGAAACGCCGTGCGCATCGGCGAGGACCAGGTCCCCGACCTCTGGTCCAGCTACCGGCACTGCGTGGATGTGCTCGACCTCCCGACGACCCCCGACCTGTACGTCACCCAGACGCCGCTCGTGAACGCCATGACGGTGGGCGCCAAGCACCCCGTCGTCATCGTGTACTCCTCCCTGGCGGGGTCGTACGACCCGGCGGAGGTGCAAGCGGTGCTGGCCCACGAGGTGGGGCACGTGCTGTCCGAGCACTACGCGTACACGACCGCCCTGGTGATCATCTCGCAGGTCGTGCAAGGCGCGCTGCCCCGGTCGTTTCTCGCCGGCCTGCCCATCCGTGCCCTGTACATGGCGCTGCTCGAGTGGTCGAGGATGGCCGAGCTGTCCTGTGACCGCGCCAGCGCCCTCGTGCTCGGCGACCCGCTGCCGGTGTGCCGCATGCTCATGCGCATGGCGGGCGGGGCCCTCGGCGGGATGAGCCTCGACGCCTTCATCCGCCAGGCCACCGACTACGAGGAGGAGGACGACCTCTATGCCCGCCATGCCCGCTTCTGGGTGGAATTGGGCAGCGGGCACCCCTTCGCCGTGCGACGGGTACGCGAGCTCGTGAGCTGGGTGAGCGCCGGGGACTTCGACCACATCCGCAGCGGCCACTACGTGCGGCGGGGCCAGGAGCCGCCCCCGTCCGCCGAGTTCGACGCGGCGGTGTCGCATTACGGCGACCGGTTCGTGGCCATGCTGGACCGCGCCGGAGGCGGCGTGCAGCGCGTGGCCGACCAGATCAACGGGTGGCTGCGAGAGCGCCAGGGACCGACCGGCACGCCGGACGACGCCGACACCGACGACTGGGACGATCTGTAGTCGTCGCGCCCTGCCACTTGAACCGGTCGGCGGGTCCGCCGCCTTGGGGCATCATGGGGCGGTGCCCTCTCCCGACGAGGCCACAGGCGCGGCCCGCGACCTGATCCCCACCGCCCGCACCGTCGTGCGGCGAAAGAGCGAGCGCGGCAGCCACAGCCGGGACCTGGTTCACGCCATCTTGGACGAGGGCCTGGTGTGCCACGTCGGCCTGTGCGCCGAGGGCACCCCGCTCGTCGTGCCGATGGCCTACGCCCGCATCGGCACCTCGCTCTACCTCCACGGGGCTACGGGGAACCACATGCTGCGCCATCTGGCCCGGGGTGCCGACGTCTGCGTCACGGTGACGCTGCTCGACGCGCTCGTCCTCGCCCGCTCCGCGTTCCACCACTCGATGAACTACCGCTCGGCCATGATCTTCGGCGCCGCCGCCAAGGTGGAGGACGACGAGGAGAAGCGCCGGGCCATGCTCGCCCTGCTCGACCACGTCGCCACCGCCCGGAGCACCCAGGCGCGCCCTCCCTCCGCCGAGGAGCTGCGGGCCACGTTGGTGGTCCGTGTGCCGATCGTCGAGGGATCGGCGAAGGTCCGCACCGGCGGACCCATCGAGGAGCCCGAGGACCTCGCCGCGCCGATCTGGGCGGGACACATCCCCTTGGCCACCACGGCCGGCCCGGGGGTGGCCGACGCCGGGCTCCCGCCGGGGACGCACGAGCCCTCCTACGTGCGCTCCTACCCCTCCCGGCGGGCCGACCCGCCGTCGTGACGCGTGGCTCGGGGGCTCCGCCGGGTCAGATCGCTGTCGGGTGCCTCGGCTCGTACAGCAGGACCTTGAGGTCGCCGGGGAGCACCATGGTCACGACGATCCCGAATCCCCGGTCGGCGGGCTCCCCCTCGAAGGCCACCCCCCGGGCACCGAGCTCGGCCATCGTGGCGCCGATGTCGTCGCACATGAACGAGATCTCCTGCCCCGGGGCCTCGGCAGGGTGAATGCCCATTTCGGCCGGAGGCAGCCGGAAGATCAGCCACCCGTCGTGGGCGTCGACGTGGGGCCAGCCGAAGGCGTCGCGTAGGACCGCCCGCAGCTCCTCGGGTTGCGACGAGTACAGCAAGGCGTGGGTGCCGGTGATCGCCATCCCGGGGAGCTTAGGACCACCGCCGTGTCGTTCCACCGCATGCGGCCGCGCCCGGCGCGCCGGGCGCGAGGCCGCGGCTGCTGCGAGGTCAGCCGTCACCGGGCGATCACGATGCGGTGCCCGTCGTCCATGGTTTCGCGCTCGAGAAGGGCGCCCGGCCGTGCCGCCCGGGCGCCTGAGCGGAGCTCGGGCCCCTACCGGGCGATCGCCGGCTCCGCGGTGGCCGGGGGCACGGGGCCGCACATCGAGCTGGCGGCGCGCGCGGGTCGAGGAAGGCGCGGCGGTCCCGGGCTGCCCCCTCGGGGCCTGCTCCCCCATCGCTACGCTGTGCGCCTGCTCGACGGCGGAGTCCGGGAGGAACGGTGACGGTCACAGGGATGGCGAACCTCGCGGTGAAGGTGGTCGACCTCGATGCCGCCATCGCGTTCTACGAGGCCGCCGGCGCGCACGTACGCGACCGGATGCACTGGAACAACGGCGAGCGAGCCGACGTCTTGCTCGGCCCGGTGATGATCACCCTCTTCACCAAGGCCATCTACGAGGACGCCGTGGCGCTGCCTCCCGAAGGCTTCCTGCACCCCGCCTTGTTCACCGATGACCTCGACGCCGAGTTGGAGGGCCACGACGTGGTCTGGGGTCCGGCTGTCGTCGAGGGGACGTTCGGCACACGCCGGATCGCCTTCGTCACGGCCCCCGGCGGGATCCGCCTCGAGTTCATGGAGCAGATCGCTGCTCCCCCGCCCCCGTCCGCATCGGAAGGATCAGCCCCGTGAAGGTCACGCGTTTTCTCCACGTGTCGGTCAACACCAACGGCACCCCGCTCGACACGATGGTCGGCTTCTACCGTGACGTGCTCGGGCTGGACGACGAAGCGCGGCCGGCGATCCCGGGTATCCCCGGGCACTGGCACGCGGTGGGGGCTCAGCAGCTGCATCTGGTGGGCGCCCCCCCACGGGGGACGCCGATCGACGCCACGGGGCACCACTACTGCGTCGGGGTCGCCGACCTCGACGCGGCCGTCGCCGAGCTCGAGGCACTCGGCATCGAGTACGAACGCGCCGTGCAGGGTGAGGGCACGGTGCAGATCTGGATCACCGACCCCGCCGGGAACACCGTCGAGCTGCAACAGGATTCCGGGGCCATCTGAGGCTTCGTCCGGCGAACACCGGGGACCAATGGCCCTGGCTCGACCCCGGGCGCGGGTCCACAGTGGCAGGAGAGGGACGCAGCATTGATCGCCTAGAGGACGGGAGAGCGGGCCAAACCTCAACCTTGGCCTGCACGGCCCCAGTCGGCGGGTAGGTCGCCGCACTCCGAGGCGATCAACGGTGCGTCCCTCTCGTCGGCTGTGGCGCCGTCGTCACCGCTGAGGAGGCTGCGCCAGCTCGGCCGCCCGGGCCCGCATGCGCTTCGCCTTCTCGGCGCGCTCGGCTCGGAACTCCTTCACCCGAGTGAGGGTGTCGTCGAGGCGCGCCAGCAGCGCGTCATTGGCCTCCAGGGCGTCGGCCAGCAGGCGGCGCTGGAGCTCGACCCGGGCGTTCGCCTTGTACGCGTTGCGCACCTTGTCGAGGAGGTCGTCGGTCTCGAGCACGACGCGGATTTCGGCCAACGAGAACCCCAGCAGCTCTTGCAGCTCCCGGATGCGCCTCGCCCGTTCCACCTCGGCGCCCGAGTACAGCCGTTCTCCCCCGTGGCGCTGCTCGTTCGGGCTGAGGAGGCCGATCTCCTCCCAGTAGCGCAGGGTGCGGGTCGTCACCGAGCAGAGCCCGGCGGCCTCTCCGATGCGCACGGTGGTGCGGGGCGTCGCGGTGCGCGGCGGCTTCGCTGCGGCCGTGCGTCGCTCACCCATGCCGTGGGCCCCGGCTCGACGGGACGAGCTCCGCTTCCCGCCCCCGCTGCTCGGCGACGTGCCCGGCGCGTGCCGCGTCGTGTGGGGCGGGCTCGACATAGACGTACTTCCCCCCGCGCAGCCACGATGCCGCTGCCGCCACCAGGCAGGCGACGATGGCGAAGTCGAAGGCGGCGTGCAGCCCCTGGCGGAACGGCACCGAGATGAGGGCGGGGAAGAAGCTGCGCCCGCTGATCACCTGGGCGTGGCCGGCCGGCAGGTGGGCGAGCACGGCGTTGCCCAGCAGGTGCTGCATGGGGTTGTACCCCAAGAAGGCGGCGAACAAGGTGGAGACCGGGGGCAGGTGGGCCACCCGCTCGGCTGCGGCGGCCGGGACCCCCTGGGCCACCAGCCCGTGGTACACGGTGCTCGGCAGCGATGCCGCCAGGCCCACGATCATCAGGGTGAAGAAGATCCCGATGGACAGCACCTGGGCCGAGTTCTGGAAGGTCGAGTTCATCCCCGAACCGGCCCCCCGGTGCTGGGGGGGCAGGCTGTTCATGACCCCGGCCCGGTTCGGGGAGGCGAACGAGCCCATCGTCAGGCCCATCAGGAACAGGATCAGCCCGAAGACCCAGTAGGAGAAGTCGATCGGGAGGATCTCCAGCGCGCCGAACGTCGCCGCCGAGCCCAGCATGCCGCCCGTGGCGAAGGGCCGGGCGCCGAAGCGGTCCGAGAGGATGCCGGCCGTCGGTCCCGAGATCAGGAACCCTGCGGTGAGCGGCAGCATGTAGATCCCCGCCCACAGGGGCGTCCGGGCGAAGTCGTAGCCGTGGCGGGGCAGCCAGATGCCCTGCAGCCAGATGATGAGCATGAACATGAGCCCGCCGCGCCCGACGGCGGCGAGGAAGCTGGCCAGGACCCCCGCGGTGAACGCCCGGATGCGGAACAGCGGGATGCGGAACATGGGCTCGGCCACCCGCGTCTCGATGACGGCGAAGGCGCCCAGCAGTGCCACCCCCACCCCGAGCTCGCCCAGCACGGCCGGGGACGTCCAGCCCATGGTGTCGCTCCCGTGGGGCTCGATGCCGTAGGTGATCCCCACCATGAGCGAGATCAGGCCCAGGGCGAAGGTGACATTGCCCGGCCAGTCGATGTGCGAGCGCGTGCGGCGGCCGACCTCGCGCAGCTTCAGGTAGCCCCAGACCGTCCCGAAGAGCCCGATGGGCACGGACACGAGGAAGATCAGGCGCCAGTTGATCGGACCGAGGATCCCGCCGAGCACGAGCCCGATGAACGTGCCACTGATGCCTGCGGCCTGGTTGATCCCGAGCGCCATGCCCCGCTGGTGCTCGGGGAACGCGTCGGTGAGGATGGCCGCAGAGTTCGCCACCAAGAACGCCGCCCCGACCCCCTGGAAGACCCGCACGATGATCAGCCACAGCCCCGCGGCCGGCCCGGTGAGCCACGTGATCGTCAACAGCAGCGAGAAGAAGGTGAAGATGGCGAAGCCCAGGTTGTACATCCGGACCCGGCCGTAGATGTCGCCCAGTCGGCCGAGGTTGACGACCAGGACGCTGGTCACGACCAAGAAGCTCAGGATCATCCACAGCAGGTAGAAGCTGTTGCCGGGCTGGAGAGGGTCGAGGTGGATGCCGCGGAAGATGTCGGGCAGGGAGATCAGCATGATCGAGCCGTCGATGGTGGCCATGAGCACGCCGAGCGTGGTGTTGACGAGGGCCACCCATTTGTAACGATCGCCCGCCTGGCCGTTCGACGAGGCCGGGGCCGAGGCGGCTCCCTGCCGGGTGGTGCCGGCACTCGTCACCGCAGCCGCTCGCTCTTTACGTTCACGTCAACGGAGACTCTATGCCGTCGGGCAGCGGCCGCCCCAACCGCCGGGGACCCCAGGCCGCGGGTCCCGCCGGTCGGGAAGGATGCCTGGTGGCAGGGCGGGCTCCCCCCGGGGGGCCGCTCGGTGGCGCTCAGCGGGCTCCCAGGGGGCGACCAGCGGGCACCGATCCGGTCCGGTCACGATGGAGGCGGGCCCGGGGTTCGAGCAGCGGGCCCTCCCTCGCACCGAAGGACACCGCCATGGCTGGACGAGCACGGAAGCTGCGATGGGCAATCGGCGGGCTCGCCGTCCTCGCCGTGGTGCTCGTGGGCGGACCGTTCGTGTACATCCACTTCATCGAAGGCGCCGCTGCGGCCAAGCTGTCCCTGCCGACGAGCCGCTCGCCGACCACGACGTCCTCGGCCGCGCCGGGCTCGGGGTCGTCCTCGAGCAGCGACGCCGTCGACGGCACGTGGAACGTCGGAGCGGGGTCGGTCGTGGGCTACCGGGTGCAGGAGGTCCTGATCGGTCAGCAGTCGACGGCCGTGGGCCGCACGAGCAGCGTTTCGGGGTCCATCGCCATCTCGGGCGCATCGGTGACGGGTGGTTCGTTCACCGTCGACATGGGAAGCGTCAAGAGCGACCAGAGCGAACGCAACGCCCAATTCGATGGTCGGATCATGGACGTGCGCACGTACCCGACGGCCAAGCTCGTCCTCACGGCCCCCATCGCCCTGGGCACCCTCCCCGCAGACGGCACCGTCACGCAGTTCCCGGCCACCGGCGCCCTCACCATGCACGGGGTCACGAACGCCGTCACCTTCACCGTCTCGGCCGAGCGCCGCGGGGGCACCCTCTTCGTGCTGGCCGACCTCCCCGTGGTGTTCTCCCGCTGGGACATCGCCAATCCGAGCGTCGGAGGGTTCGTCACGACGCAGGACTCGGGAACCCTGGAGGTGCTGCTCCACCTCGTGCGAGGGACGGGGAACGCCGCGGTCACCGGTTCCTCGGCGCCGGGGTCAGCGACACCCGGTGGGGGTCCCGTCACCGTGCCCCAGACCACGGTTCCCCGACTCACCGTGCCGACCGGCTGACCCCGATCCCCGTCGGTGGTGCATCGTGGCCGACCCGTGGCCGACCACGGGTTCACTGCTCGGGGAGGGCCTCGTGCGCCGCGGTGGTGGCGCCGTCGTCGCCATAGTCGGGCGCGTACGGGCCCAACCGCCGAACCTGGCGACGCCATCGCCACCACCGCCGGGGATGGGCCAATCGACGGAGATCGACGGCCGGCGGGCCGAACCAGTCTCGGGGGATCCCCAGGACACGGGGCGGGAACCGGTCGCCACCCGCGGCGCCCGACAGCGGAATCCCGAGCACGCGCTTGGGTTCCTCGCCCTCATGGGCCACCGCTGGCTCCTTTCCCCTGGCGGCACGCGCCAGACGCGCCACTCACCACCGGGAGCGCCGTCTGCGCGTCCCGGCGAGCCTAACGCTCGGCGTCGCGCGCCCGGCGACCGACCCGGTCCCCGGTGAGCGTGGCGCAGCAGCGGGCGACAGCCCGCGCATGGGACGCCGCCGGACGTCGAGCGCGCCCGACGCCATGCCCGATCAGTCCTGGAGGTCGGCGCGCGCCGACTCGAAGTCCTCGAGTCTCCACGCCAACGCGCCCGTTCGCAGGTCCGCCACGATGCCCTCGACCCACGTTCGCTCGGCGTCGGCCACGGCCCGCAGGTACTCGGTCTCGACCAGCGTGACCCGGGGCAGGGTGTCGGAGTACTGCGCCAACTCACGATCGAGCTGTTCGACGCGCTGGCGCAGCCCTTCGGCGCGTTGCTCCAGGGCCACCCGTGCGTCCTCGGGCGACAGCACCATGACGAACGACAGCGCCGCCGGGAACTCCGGGAACTCGTTTCGAGGAGTCGAAACCATGGCCGTCAGCCACTGCCGTGTCGCCCGTCGCCCCTCGTCGGTCAGCTCGTAGACGGTGCGTTCGGGGAACTGCTGATCACGTTCGGTCTGACGGACGGCGATGAGGCCCCCCTCGCGCAGCCGGTTGATCGTCCGGTACAGGTTGGCCCGCTGGCCGACGTTCACCACCTGGTCCTTGCCCCACAGCTTGATGAGGCGCTGGATCCCGTAGGGATGCAGCGGCCCGATCTCCAGCAGGCCGAGCACCGCCAAGGCGAGCGGCGACGGGCGGGGCGGGGAGCGCATGGTCCCCAGCGTACTCTTCTTGCAGCATCTGTACTAGTTTGGTTAGAACTAGATCTTCCAATTCTAGTTGTGTCAGAACTAGTCTTTGGGATACTATGGGCCGACGAGAACGGGAGGGCGACGCCATGCGCGACAGCAAGGTCACGGGGCACGCAGACGGCGCGGGCGTCCTCGCCACGCTGCGCTGCCCGGCCGTGGCCCGCCACGGGCGGCGGGTGCACCGCGGGCAGGACCCCGACCACGGCGGCGCCACCCCCGGGCACGACGGCCAGGGACAGGTGCCTCCCACCTGGGGCCGGGGCCGATGACCGGCGCCCCCCGAACGCCGCTGCTCGAGGCCCGCGGCCTCGTCGTCCGGTTCGGGAGGGTGGCGGCGCTCGACGGCTTGGATCTGGTCACCGCGCCCGGCGAGGTGCTGGCCATCCTCGGTCCGAACGGGGCAGGCAAGTCCACCTTCGTTCGCACCGTCGCCACCCTCGTCGCCCCCACGAGCGGGACGTTGCGAGTGCGCGGCCACGATGTCGTGGGCGACCCGTTGGCGGTGCGCCGCGCCATCGGCTTGGCGGGGCAGTACGCGGCGGTCGAGCCCACCATGACCGGCCGGGAGAACCTGGTGATGACGGCGCGGCTGTTCG
>Ga0209415_10001425_pt1 | contig 45863 bp, 36 predicted proteins | sample PeaSoiSIISIP2007_FD_187696 | JGI IMG/M metagenome (GOLD analysis project Ga0209415, IMG submission 187696) | Peat soil microbial communities from Weissenstadt, Germany - SII-SIP-2007 (SPAdes) (version 2) | ecosystem: Environmental > Terrestrial > Soil > Wetlands > Peat | place: Germany... | reverse complement strand
CTTTGCATCATAGCGGCTTCCATTGACCGTTTTCCGAACTCGTGGCGCTTCTTCTCGCGTCCTTACAAATATCCTGAGGAGAGCTTCCGTCGCGCTTCCCATCCGCAAAAATTAGTGGCCATTGCCGACGAGGAAGCCGGGTTGGTGGCGGCTGAACGTGCTCTGCATGCTCTGAGATTCAAACCCGAGCGGGTAGTGCGCGCGGATCACTTCGGAATTTTTTCGGAGCGGCACCGGATTTCCGAGATGGCGGTGTACATCGTCCACGCCAGTCTTCTGCTCATTTTCTTCGGCACGATCGTGGACGGTATTTGGGGTTGGCGCGGCATGCTCAACCTGAATGAGGGCCAGACAACCAATATCGTCCAGTTACGCGACGGCGCCACGCGCACGCTGCCGTTTGCGCTGCGCTGCGACCAGGCAGGCCAGGAAAATTATAAGGACGGCACACCGAAGAAATGGTGGTCCAAGCTGGCCGTGGTTGAAGGCGGACGAGATGTCGAGAAGAAAGAAATTGTCGTCAACGATCCGCTTCTCTACAACGGGGTTCGCTTCTACCAGTCGAGCTACGGCCAGAATGGCAAGGTCGATAAGCTCATGCTGACCGCAACTCCGAGCAGCGGTTCTGGCGAGAAAAAGGAATTCGGGCTGGCCGTGAACGACACGGTTTCGCTGGACGCCGATACCACCGTGCGTTTTGCGGAATTCTTTCCCGACTTCACGGTTCGCGACGGGCAGGTATATCGAAAATCGAACGAGTTGGAAAATCCGGCTGTCCACCTGATTGTGACTTCCAAGGCCGCTACGACAAAGGCTACCGCGAAGGACTTCGACGTCTGGTTCCCGCCGCTGGATGAGGTCGCCGACAACTCGAAGGCGCCTTGGCAGTTCCAGGCCACCGACTTGAAGATGCAGCACTTCACCGGACTACAGGTGTCGCACGAGCCCGGGCAGTGGGCAGTATGGTCCGGCGTCGTGCTGTTAGGCGTTGGACTGGCCTTCGTGTTCTACGTGGTCCATATGCGGTTCTGGGCGGTACCGGTTTGCGACCGCAAGACAGGGAAGTGCCTGCTGTGGATTGGAGGAAGCGCGAATCGCAACCGCGACGCGTTTGAACAGCGCTTCAACGATCTGGTGGCGCTGGTGGGAGAAGAATTGAAGACGATTCCCAAGGCCTCTCGGAACGAGCAGGTCGCGACCCTGACCGAAAAATAGACCGGCTCATTGGAGGATGTCGATGGCACGAGCAAAGACAGAACAGCAGCAACCCGCAACCGGCACGACCTTGATCGTGTTAGTCGGATTGGCGATTGCGTTTCTGCTGTTTATGGCGTTCTTAAACGTGGTGAAGAGTGGCAATCTCCTGAACGAGACGAACCTGTTGTTTGCCACGCTGATTTTCTACTCCGGGGCGGGCGCGCTGTATCTGGGCTTTGGAGTCACCGGCACCGAGTCATACGTGAAGTTCGCGTCGCTCGCCACCTGGCTGGGATTGCTCTCCAACACGGCAGCCGTTGCCCACCGCTGGTATGAAGCCGGACACGCGCCGTTTTCCAGCGTTTACGAAATGCTGCTTAGCTTCGTCTGGACGCTGGCCGTCCTCACGCTGGTGGCTGAAAAGAAATACGGCGTGAAGGTCATTGGCACGGTCACCATGCCGGTGGCGATCGTGGGCGTGGTGCTGATGCAATTGCTGCGGACCGAAGTGCATCCGCTGGTTCCCGCGCTGCAATCGACCTGGCTGCATGTGCATGTCACGCTCGCCATGCTGGCTTATGCTGCCTGCGCGCTGAGCTTTGCCCTGGCCATGATGTTCCTGCTCAAGGACAACCTGAAGACCGAGACCGTGCTCGCCGTAACCAGCGCCAGCACGCTGGCGATTTACGCAAGCGTCGTTTTGACCCGCTTCGAAAAGTGGGGCGGGTTGAGCCTGGTGGCGTGGGATCCGGAACAGAAAGCGGAAGTCTTCCTTTCCCGGGGCGTGCGCTTGTTTGTTACGATTCCCGACCTCGGATGGCTGATGACGTTGACTCTTTTGGTGGTCGCTTCACCGCTGGTTTTCTACGGACTGGCGCGCTGGAAGAAAAACGACAGCTTCCTTACTCTCGCCAATCGCGCCGTATTCCTCAGTATTCTGCTGCAGGTGATGGCACTCGCCATGTTCCTGGTGCGCGCCGGTGATGGCCGGTATCCGTCGCTCGACGCAGAAGGATTATTCCCGACAAGCCTCGCCGCTTCCCCCTTTATACTGTCGGGTTTGGTAGGCGGCGTCTTTATCTCGCTGCTTTATCTGCTGCTGCTGTGGCGGCGTCCGGATCTGGAGCGTTTGCTGCCCAGCACCGACGACCTTGACCGTCTTACCTACAAAACCATCTGTCTTGCCTTCCCGCTACTGACGCTGATGATCGCTTCGGGAGCGTACTGGGCCAACCAGACCTGGGGCTCGTACTGGAGCTGGGATCCGAAAGAAACCTGGGCTGCGATCACATGGCTGGTGTACGCGCTTTATCTGCACATGCGCATCACGCGAGGATGGCGTGGCCGCCGCGCGGCTTACTTTGCCATCGCCGGTTTTGCCGTGGTGATGTTCACTTTCTTTGGTGTGACCTACCTGCTGCCGGGATTGCATGCCTATGCCTGATCGACCTCAGTCTGCGTCGAGCCTGACTGCGCCGGGTGGCAGCAAGCCCGTGCTGTCCGCGGGCGTGCCGCAGGCTGAGGGCTCGCGGTTGCGTTTTAATTGGCAGCTCAAGGCAATTTTGCCGGTGGCGTTCGTATTGCTGGCGGGATTGCTGCTGTTTACGCTGGCGACCCTGTCTTTCCGCGACCCGGAACGCCATGCCGTGCTGATCGTGGCGGGGGCGGGAGCCGTCGTCATCTGTGCCGTGTCCATCGTCGCTCTGGCCTATCAGATCCAGCGGCCGATGGTTGAATTGCAGGAGAAAATCGATCAGGTGAGCGACGGCGATCTGGACGTCTCGGTCAGCTTTTCCCGGCGCAACGACGAAATCGGCGACCTGGGGCGTAACTTCAATCACATGATGGAGCAGTTGCGGGAGAGCCGGGAGGAGATTGAACGGCTGCATCGCACGCAAATATCTCGCGCGGAGCACCTGGCGACACTGGGCGAGATGGCTACGGGCTTGGCCCACGAGATTCGCAACCCGCTGGCGGGCATCGCCGGAGTCATCGAGATCATCGGCCGGGATCTGCCTGTGACCAGTCCGGCACGGGCGGTGGTGAAAGATGTTCGGCAGGAAATTGCGCAGATCAACCGCATCCTGACCGATCTTCTGGAAACGGCGCGGCCTCATCCGCCGCAGGTCTGCCGGAGCAACCTCAACACAACCGTAGAACACACCGTCATGCTGGCGCGCCAGCAAGTGCTGTCGAAACCGATCAAGATCGAACTGCAGGGGGCACCCGATCTGCCTGAGGTGGAGCACGACAGCGATCAGATCCACCAGGTGCTTTTGAATCTCCTGCTGAATGCGGTGCAGGCCATCGAAGGTTCGGGCACGGTGCGGGTCGAGATCGGTTCGCGAGATGACTATGCCAGTGTGGTGGTCAGCGACACCGGGCGTGGTATTCCTCCGCAGAACCTCTCCAACATTTTCCGGCCATTCTTCACTACCAAGGGCAACGGCACCGGTCTTGGTCTTTCTCTAGCCCGCCGTATTGTTGAGGAACACCATGGCCGCATCGAAGTGAGCAGTGCGGTTGGAAAAGGCAGCAGGTTTGAGGTGTTGCTGCCGTTTCAAATGCCCGTTCCTGAGGTCGCTGCTTCCTAGAAGCTGAGAACCCTTCCGAATCAGTTCTTCTCCTTGCCAAAGCCAGCGACTTTCATTTCGTAGTAAATTAGATATCAATGCCCGCGGGGAAAATTATGATTGTGGACGACGAGCGCCTGGTGCGCTGGTCGTTGCGCCAGAAGTGTGAGGAGTGGGGTTACCACGTAGTGGAAGCTGATGCCGGGGAACCTGCGCTGAAACTCGCGCAGCGGGAATCGCCCGATCTGGTTCTGCTGGATGTACGGATGCCCGACCTGAGCGGCATCGAAGTGCTGGATCAGCTGAAGAAAAATGGCGACGCCCGTGCCGTCATCATGATCACCGCCGATCCGCAACTTGACGACGTGAAAGCCGCGCTCAAGCTGGGGGCCTACGACTTCATCGGCAAGCCGGTCGATTTCGACGAGCTTCACATCACCATCAAGAATGCGCTTGAGGCTAACAACCTGCGGACTGAGGTCCAGGCGCTGCGCGGAGAAGTGCGTGGCGGAGCGGGTTATGCCAGTGTGGTGAGCGTCTCGGCGAAGATGACCGAGCTGATGAATTTCGTCCGCAAGGTCGCATCCAGCGAGGCCACCACGGTTCTGATCCAAGGTGAAAGCGGCACTGGCAAGGACCTCATCGCCAAGGCCATTCACTACGAAAGTTCCCGCAAGGACCGACCCTTTGTGGCGATCAATTGCTCGGCGATCCCCGAGACGCTGATGGAGGCCGAACTTTTCGGCCACGAAAAAGGCGCTTTCACCGATGCCAAGCAGATGAAGAAGGGGCTGTTCGAGGCGGCCGATGGCGGTACGCTGTTTCTCGACGAAATCGGAGAACTTTCTCCCCTGCTGCAAGCGAAACTGCTGCGCGTGCTGGAAGACCAGGTCATCCGGCGGGTGGGAGGCGTCCGCGATATGCAGGTGGACGTGCGGGTGATCGCAGCCTCCAATCGCGATTTGGAAAAGGCGGTGCGCGATGGGCAGTTTCGTCAAGATCTCTATTACCGGCTGGCCATTATTGCGATCTTTATTCCGCCACTGCGGGAGCGAAAGGAAGACATTCTTCCTTTGGTGGAGTTTTTCATTGACCGCTACAACCGCAGGTTCAAGAAATCAATTCGCGGAGTCACCGAAGACACCCGCCGCCTTCTGTTCAGTCACAACTGGCCCGGCAATGTTCGTGAGCTGAAAAATACCATCGAGCGGGGCATGATCCTGGAAGACGAGCCGTTGCTGCGACCCGTATATCTGCCGTTTTCCGTCGGTGAATCGGGCGGACGCACTGTTTTCGAACGGAGTTCATCCGCCGATAGTGGACAGACGTTGCCTAACGGCCGCACTCTGCCGCGGCTTTATATTCCGGAAGGCGGAACGTCGCTTGAGGAAGTGGAACATGCCATGGTCGAGTTGGCCATGCGCCAAGCCAATGGCAACCAGACCCACGCCGCCAAGCTGCTGGACATCAGCCGCGATGCTTTGCGCTACAAGCTCAAGAAATTCGGATTGATTCGCGGAGATGAAGAAGGCGTCCAGACGGGCTCTGCTGACGAGCAGTGAGAAGCGGTATGAGTAGCTCTCCTCAATTTCGATTCTCCGCCATATCCGCGATATACTCTCAGGAACTTTAGCTGTTTCCGGTCGGGGACTTTTCTGCATGGCGGTTGGCGTTCGCACTCAGGACCTGCGCAAGGTCTATAGCTCATCTCCGCCCTTAGGAGGCGCTGCCGGTGGTTTTATTGCGCGCGCCGATGCAAAGGGAGGGAAGCAGCCGAAGAACCAAATTCCGGCCCTCGACGGACTTTCTCTCGAAATTCTTCCGGGAGAGATTTTCGGCCTGCTTGGTCCAAACGGAGCGGGCAAATCGACCACGGTCGGAGTCCTGACCACACGGGTGCGGCCAACGTCTGGCCAAGCCTGGGTCGGCCAGCACGACGTGTGGAAGGAACAGGCGCGGGTCAAACACCTGATCGGAGTTGTGCCGCAGCGGCCCAATCTGGATTTTTCTCTGACGGCGCGCGAGATTCTCATTTTTCACGCAGCCTACTTCGGAATTGGGCACAAGCTTAGAAACGACCGCGCCGACGCGCTGCTCGAGAAGTTCAAGCTCACGGAGCGGGCAGACCAGATGGTGCGCGGTTTTTCCGGAGGCATGATGCAACGGCTTTCCATTGCCCGCGCCATGATGCACGATCCGCAGGTACTGTTTCTCGACGAACCGAGCGCCGGTCTCGATCCTCAAACCAGGATTCTTCTATGGGAGATCATTCGCGAATACCATCAGGCGGGAAAAACCGTCCTTTTGACCACCCATAACATGGAAGAGGCGGACGCACTGTGCCAGCGGTTGGCCATCATTGACCACGGCCATGCGATTGCCCTGGGTACGCCGAGGGAATTGAAGGCATCGATCCCAGGTGGATTCCTGGTGCGCCTGCGTTTCGGGAATCAGACTCCGGACCTGCTACAGCGGCTGCAGTCACTGCCGGGAGTGCGAGAGGTGCGTGCTTTGGACGGCACGACCGACGGCACAGGCGTCGACGTCTATGCGGACCGGGGCGGTTCTCTCATTCCTGAGATCGCAAGTTTGGCTGCGAGCTCAGGCGCTGAGTTGTCGGACGTTCACATTTCTGAACCGAGTCTGGAAAACCTGTTCCTGCACCATACGGGAAGGAGCCTGCGCGAGTGAACTGGAAAACCTTTGGCGCGATGCTGGCGCGCGACGCTCACGTCGCGCGGCGTAATGGGATTCAACTGCTGCTGCAGACTTTTCTGCAGCCGCTGCTTTTCGTTTTCATTTTCGGCAAAGTGATGGTCGGCAGCGGCTACATGCCGGCAGCGTACAAAAGCCTCCTGCTGCCCGGCATTATTGCGATCAGCATGGTGTTCACCGGAATCTGGGCAGTGGCCATGCCGCTCATCTCCGAGTTTCAGTTTACCCGCGAAATCGAGGACCGGTTGCTTGCCCCGATCGGCGTTGGCTGGATCGCCGTCGAGAAAGTCATCGCCGGCATGCTGCAAGCGCTGGTTGCCGGGCTGATCGTAATCCCGCTAGCGTGGCTCGTGCTTCGACCCGGGGTTGACATCAGTATTCACGCGCCCTTGGCTTTCGCGGTGATCATCGGGCTGGTTGCGACCTTCTCCGCCTGCGGCGGATTGGCCCTGGGATGCAGCATCAATCAGCAGCATATTGGGCTGATGTTCGGCATGGTGATTACGCCGATGATATTCTTTGGTTGCGCTTACTATCCTTGGAGCGCTCTGAAAACTTTTCCCATCCTGCAGAAAGCTGTGCTGATCAACCCGCTGGTGTATGCCAGCGAAGGACTGCGTGCCACTTTGGTGCCGCAGTTCCCGCATTTACCAATCGCCGCCGTGCTCGCTGCGCTGCTTTTCTTTGACCTTCTGTTGCTGGTTGTCGGACTGCGGCAGTTCGAGCGGAAGGCTGTGAGTTAGCTGGTGTGGAGACGCGTTACGTCGATTTGGTGCCGACAGTGGCCGATTCGGCGGTTTGCAGATGGAAGAGCCGCCGCAACGCCGTGGTCATCTGCTCCTGCTCCAGCTTCTCTGGAAATTCCTTGAGTTCACGGGCCAGGGAGCCGGCGACCTTGTGTGTCATGCGGGACATGACGGCGTCTAACATTTCATCCTGGTCCTTGGAGAAGGGCCCGTTCTCTTGTCGAAACGCGTCGAGTTCTTGCCGGCAAATCTCATCGAGGCGCTGGCGAAGAGCGACGACGGTTGAAACGGCGCGTTCCGCCATCAGTTGGCAACGAAAGCCTTGCGCTTCGGCGCGCAGGATCTTCTCGGCTTCCGCCACGGCCGCTTCCCGCTCGTCCGCGTTTTGATCGGCCACGTTCTCCAGGTCATCAAGGTCATAGAGGAAAATGCCCTTGATGCCACGCACCTCGGCGTCAATGTCGCGGGGCATCGCGAGATCTACGATTACCAGGGGCTCGACTTTCTCACCCTCACTCATCCTGCGCCCACGAATCATGACTTCCGCTTCCTGGCGGCTGAGAATGGTGTGCGGGCAGGAAGTGGAGCTGATGATGATGTCAGCCTCGGCCATGTGTTGCCAGCGTTCCTCAAACGGAAACGCGACCCCACCGAGCTTCTCCGCCAGCTCAGTTGCGTGTTCCAGGGTGCGATTGATGACGGTCACGCCAACGGGGCCAGCCCCTTGGTTGAGCAACTCACGGGCGGAGAGCTCACACATCTGGCCGGCGCCAAGTAGAAGCACTCTCTTGTCTTTCAGCGTACCGAAAATCTGGCGCGTGAGTTCCACTGCGGCATAGGGAATTGAAACCGCCGCGTTGCCGATGGCCGTCTCGCTGCGCACGCGTTTGGAGACGGTGAGCGCCTTCTCCAACACGGCATCGAGGAACCGGCCGGTTGCCCCCCCCTTTTGCGCCTGCTTCCAAGCCTCTTGCACCTGGGCAACGACCTGGGGTTCGCCAACAACCATTGAGTCCAGGCTGGATGCGACGCGGAAGATATGCGCGAGCGCGGCTTCATCCAGCAAGCGGTAGAAGTGCTTGCACTCGCACAGCTTGAGTCCATATTCGGCGCCGAGCAACCGCATCACGGAGTTGGCGGCCAGGGTAACATCGGTGGCCCACAACCAGAACTCGGTGCGGTTACAGGTCGCCATTACAATGACTTCTTCGATGCCTTCTGCCCTTGAGAGCTGCACCAGGGCTTCATAGCGCCGGCTCTCGGAGATCCAAAAGCGTTCCCGCACTGCCACGGGGGCTGTACGATAATTCAGCCCAACAACCATGAGAGTGGGTTCCAAGTCTTCAGCTCCTACGGGTCACCCATAGGAAAAGCACCCAGCGGGCCAAAGGCGAATCCGGACTATAATAGATAACTGATTGTGTTTCAGTTAGTTAGCCAAGTTATGGTGGGCAGGGAAGAGGGATTGGCAGGGCTAGATTGCGGCATATCACGCTGGTCGCGTGTCTTTTGGCCTATGACATTTCGCCACACAGGCACGGAAAAACCGCTCTTAGCTCCAGCCTATGGCCGCTAGGTCGAACCCAAGAGCAGCTTTTCTCGGTGTCTCTGTGCTAACAAAAAGCTCGTCGCCGGGGGACGTGCCGGTTAGGGGACAACCTCCACCGGTGTAATATCCTTCTCCTTTTTCAAGCTTTTCGCCTGCGGCTCATAGACGCAGAACGGCTCCTCATCGAGATAGTTGCCAGTGGCGGCAAAAGCGCGGGCGCGACAACCCATGCAAATGTTGCGGAATTCGCAGCAGCCGCATTTTCCCTGCAGGTTGTTGGTATCGCGCAGCTCATTGAACACCACCGAGTTCTCCCAGATCTCGGCGAACGGCTGCTTTCTCAGATCGCCTGCCAGGGCGGGCAGGTAGCCGCAGGGATAGACCTCGCCCTGATGAGAGATGAAACAGACGGCGGTTCCGGCCAAGCATCCTTTGGTCATGGCGTTCATGTCGGAAGGATGAGATCCGGGATGCCCCACTGGCCGTCCCACGCCATGAGGTTTCAGCTCGATGCCGGTCGAGCCGGGCATCACCATTTCGGTAGGACCGATATTTGACGAGTCCGGCTGCGCTTGATGTACCGGAGGCGCAGCGTGAGCGGCCTCTGCCGCTGCTGCGGAACGACCCTCCGCGGCGCGCCGCTGGCGAACTACGCGGAAGTAATGTGGCGCACACGTCGCCTTCATCTCGATGCCACCTTCGAGCGAGCGATCGTAAAACCAGTTCAGCATCTTCTCGTACTCTTCCGGCGGAACCATTTGTTCGGCCGCGATATCGACGCCGCAGCCTACCGGGACCAACAGGAATGTGTGCAGCGCATCTGCACCCAGCGCCTTAGCCAGTTCGAGCACGTTTGGAAGCTGATGGGCATTATGGCGGGCGATGGTGGTGTTGATTTGCACCGACATGCCCAAATTTTTCAGATTTCGGAAACCGGCAATGGCGGCATCGAAGGCTCCGGGAATGCCGCGGAAAGTATCGTGAGTCAGCGCATCCGCGCCGTCGAGGCTGATGGCGACGCGCTGGACGCCGCTGTCGACGATCATGCGCGCAACGTGCTTGGTGACCAGCGTGCCGTTGGTGGCCAGCGCAACGCGAAGTCCCTTGTCCGTGCCATAACGCGCCAATTGGAAAATGTCCGAACGGAACAGCGGCTCGCCGCCGCTCAGCACCAGGATGGGAGTGGATACGGCGGCGATCTGATCGATGATATCGTGGGCTGCGTGAGTGGATAAGTCGGAAGGAGAACTCAGTTCCGTAGCCGTGGCCCGGCAGTGGATGCAGCGGAGATTGCAGCCTTTGGTCAGCTCCCAGAAAATCAAGCGCGGCTTGTTCTTGCTGATCGCATTGGAATGCTGCGCGTTGCCGTTTCCTGAAGCCATGTGCAATCCCTCCCTACTCGAACCTGTTCTCATCCACCCACCCTAAGCGCAACGATAGGAGAGATCGCCTGACCCAGCGGTGACTGACATCACCGGGAATTGTGATCTTGGTCACGAACCACAAACCTTTTTAAATGTTGGGCCTGGGGGGCGGGATCGAGGTTCTCTCCCGTACCTGCTGAGGCTAGCGCCCTCGGGACAGCCGGCAAGGCTTGTCCTGAGTGAAGTCGAAGGATGCCGGCGCTACAGTAGTCATTAAAGGGTCGCGATACTAGTTGTTGTTGGCAAGGTCGCGCAGCGCTGCGGTGTTGCGAATCACCAGAGTTGAGCCTTTGGACTGCACGATCTGCCGTTTCTTCATTTCCGCGAACAGCCGGGTAACCGTCTCTCGCGAAGTTCCGATCATCTGCGCGATTTCCTCGTGCGTGAGTCTGAGCTTTAAGCGGGGCTCCCCTTTGCCGCCGTCACCGTTCTTGGAACTCCATTCCAAAAGCAACTTAGCCAGTTTCTCAGCGGCGGAGTGTGACAACCCCAGCGAACCCGCTTCCTTACAGGCGTTATGATATTTTTCGCTTAACTGCTCTGCCACTTTGAAGCAAGCTTCCACATCATCCTTGAGGAAACGAAGAAAGTCATCGCGCTTGACGAAATTGACCTGGCAGGGATCGATCGTCTCCGCTGTTACCTGGTAGGGTTTGCCGGAAATCGTGGCGCTCATTCCCAGGACCTCCCCGGGTTCAACCAGTTTCACAATAACGGTTCTGCCGCTGGGGGAATTGATGGAGAGCTTGACCCGGCCTTTGCAGAGCACAAAGATGCCGCGGGGCAACTGCCCTTCTACAAACAACACAGCCTTCTGTGGATAGGCGGTCGCGTACTTGATGCTTTCAAACGCTTGCAGCGCGGTGGGAGGCAGATCACAGAAGCTGAAATTTGCGCGCAACTTGCAGGTAATGCAACTTTCTACAATCTCCATTCCGTAGGGCGAGATCATGAACCAGCCTCCTGTAGCAACCTCGGTGCCGGCTCGCTTGCGTGGGCCGCATGTTGCGAAGTCCACGAGCCCGTTGAGTCGGCCTCGTCAAGCTCAGTGTCCGTCGGGGGTGGAACGCTTGGCTGTGCTGCCCGGCACATGCCATTGTGATCTTCCTCACAACCGGCGCCCCGTCGGTTACGAGTGCGACTTTGGAGTCAAAACAATGCAATAACATAAGGTTCTGGATCGGGACTCCGCCGTGCCGTTAAGTTAGGAACGAGAAAACCAGGGTATAACTTGAACCATCCAGTCGGGTTGAGTAAACGGCGGGTATACTCTGCGACCGACAAACAAGGGGCACAAGCTGGCGCTTGTACCCCGAACCGGCTGTGCGCCCGGCATCACAACTGCCGAACGGACCGACTACTTCGCTTGCAGAGTTTCAATGTAGTGAGTAAGGTTCGACACGCGCTGCTGGACCTCACCCTCATGCCCACTGCTTAGATTCCAAAACAAGGTTCCCCAGACTGGCATGTCCTTGGATCCGTGCGCCGGAGTAGCCGATTCGCCGCGGATGGAGGACGTGACTTTCAGGGCGGGATACTTTCCGCCGTTGTTCTTGCTCAGCAAGGAGAGATCGGTGGGAGGGACCTTTAACGCGCTGGCTGCGGGGCCTCCGCCTTTGCCGTCGGTTCCATGGCAGACGGCACAGTAGGAGTTGTACATATCCTTGCCAGATGCCGGCGACATGGCTTTAACCGGGACATGCTGGATGACTTTTTCGGGTTGGGCCTGCGGTTTCTCCTGCGCGCCGACGGTGCAGGCGCATACGATCAGTGCAACAAACAACGAAATCAATTTTCTTATGGACATCGATCTGTTCTCCTTTCGAACCGAAAATCGCTTTGGTAACCTGAACACCAGACGGACAGATACTCAACAATCCACGCCGCTCCACGTGTCCGACTCGCCACCGGTTATCGTGTCGGGAGCTTCCATCCCTTATCCTGGCGCACCAGCGTCAGCGTCGATGTGGTCGGATCCCCATGATAGAAGTCGGCTTGATACTTATTGATCAAGGTTTGCCGCTCCCACATACCGAAGCTTTTCACCAACGACCCTCCGGCGTCAAACGTGTCTCCTAATGCATTGGGCAGCCATTTCCAGTTGTACGCCACGGTAGCCCGGTCCCCGTTCGTTTCCACACTGGCGACGCCCAGCAGTTGCCGTTGCGCCACTGGAGCTTGACAGATAAAGGCGCCATCTTTGGGCTCCGACTTCGTGAAGCCCGGAATACCCTTCAGCAGAGTCTCGCCTTCGGGTGAGAGCGAGACCATCACGTTGCCCTTTGCGGGCTTCGCCAATTTAACAATTCCCGCTTTTTGCAACAGCTTGTAATTCGGCTCGTTCGCATCTTCGGCGGGCACGAGACCCACACTGAAGTGGATGGTGGGAGGGCCCAACTTCTGGAGCGCCGCGGCGACGATCGGGGTGGCTTGCTCCGCCTTGAGAGGTGTTCTCGACCGGACCTGGAATATTACGTAGGCCACCGTGCCCACGATCAGAACCAGCAGACACACCATGAGTACGAGCGGCAGAAACGATGAGCGTCGTTCCATCTCAACTTCGGCTTCAAACATGACAGCCCCCTTTTTGAACAGCCGGAAATCAACCAACCCTATATTGTGGTCTACCGCCTCTCCCTTGGCTGTGATCAAAGGCATAAGCGGTTGTGTCGAGTATCACGATAGGCAACACCTCCCAACCTGGTGTCTGGCGAGGAAACCCGCTGCTCCGGGTGTGCGCTAATTCACCAACAGCTGTGACCTATGTCACACCAAGCTGCCAGCATGCACCGCATAATCAACTTAGGTTTCGGGGAGGTTCATACCACCTTGAACGTGGAGATGTCATGGCAAAAGGGCGTGTTTCCATCGTGGTTGAGCGCTGTAAAGCCTGCGGCTTCTGTGTGGAGTTTTGTCCGACCCACGTGCTCGCGCTTTCTTCCGCTTTCAATTCCAAAGGCTACCATCCACCGCATGTGGTGAATCCGGACAAGTGCAGTGGTTGTGACTTGTGCGGGATGTATTGCCCCGATTTCGCCATTTACGCTACCAAGGCTGCGGGCGGAGGTGACAAGAAATGAAGGCTAACGTGCAAAAGGCTGATCTTCAGAAAGCCGATCCGCGCGGTGTGCTCACCGGCGTGCATTTCATGGACGGCGACCATGCCTGCTGCGAAGGCGCGCTGGCGGCGGGCAGCCGCTTCGCCGCCGGATACCCCATTACCCCTTCCACCGAAGTGGTGGAGCGTTTTGCCCAGCGAGTGCCGACCGTGGGAGGAACCTTTATCCAGATGGAAGACGAACTGGCCGCTTCCATCACCCTGCAGGGCGCGGTCTGGGGCGGAGCCAAGGCGTTTACCGTAACCTCCGGCCCCGGCTTCTCGCTGATGATGGAACACATCGGCTACGCTGCCATGACCGAAACCCCATGCGTGTTCGTAGATGTGCAACGCGGAGGCCCGTCCACCGGGCTCCCCACGCTGCCCGCGCAAGCCGACATGATGCAGGCGAAATGGGGCTCGCATGGCGACTATGAGATCATCGCCCTCTGTCCCAATTCTCCGCAGGAATGTTTCGATCTCACGATCAAAGCCTTCAACCTGGCCGAGGAATACCGCGTGCCTGTCATGTTCATGATGGACGAATGCGTAGGCCACATGACCGAAAAGGTCGTCATTCCTCCCGCCGACCAGATCGAAGTCGTGCCGCGAAAACATACGCACAAATCGGTGGAAGACTATCTCCCCTATGGCACCAACGGCGACCAGGTTCCGGAAATGGCGCACGCCGGCGAAGGTTACAACTTCCATGTCACCGGCTTGACCCACGACGAACGCGGCTATCCCAACATGACTCCTCCGGTGCAGGACAAACTGGTTCGCCGCCTGCAAAGCAAGATTCGCGACGCGGCCGACCGCATTGCCATGTTCGAGGAAGAGCAGATCGAAGGCGCCGATGTTGTGGTCGTTTCCTACGGGATCACTTCGCGGGTCGCGCAACGCGCTATCGAGACGGCTCGCAAACAGGGTCTGCGCGTGGGCAAGTTGCGCCTGATCACTGCCTGGCCATTTCCCGAGAAAAAAATCAGGGAACTCGCGGTCAAAGTGAAAGCATTCGTTGTCCCCGAACTCAATCTGGGACAGATGGTGCGTGAAGTAGAGCGATCCGCCGCCGGCCAGGCAAAGACATTCGCCGTCTCGCACGCGGGTGGCGGAGTGCACAATCCCGAAGACATCCTCAAGGTAATCGTGGAGGCGAGCCGATGACGGACTGCTTGAACACCGATCTTCTCAACCAAGACATCCCCGGTCCGGGCGTGAATCCGGTCGAGCAATTTCTGCGCAGCGATCGCATCCCGCACATCTGGTGTCCGGGGTGCGGCATCGGCACCACTGTGAACTCTTTCGCGCGCGCGCTCATCGAATCGAAGATTGATCTGGGATCCTTGGCGCTGGTCTCGGGCATCGGCTGCACCGGGCGCGTGGCAGGCTACGTCAAACTCGATTCTTTCCATACCACGCACGGACGCGCCATTCCGTTCGCGACCGGTCTCAAGCTGGCCAATCCAAAGCTGAACGTGGTTGTCTATTCGGGTGACGGCGATCTTTCGGCCATCGGAGGCAATCACTTGATTCACGCCGCGCGCCGCAACATCGATCTGAAAGTCATCTGCGTGAACAATCTGATTTACGCCATGACCGGCGGCCAGACCGCGCCCACTACGCCGGATCACTCGACGACTTCGACAAATCCTTACGGTGTGTTTGAGCCGTCGTTCAATCTGCCGCACCTGGTAGAAGCGGCGGGCGCGGTGTACGTAGCGCGCTGGACTACGTTTCACGTACGTCAAATCTCACGCTCCATCAGCGAGGCGTTTAAGAAGAAGGGCTTCTCCTTCATAGAAATCATCTCGCCCTGTCCCACGCTGTATCAGCGCCGCAACAAGATGGGCGATGGTCTAGACGCCATGAAGTATTACAAAGAGAAAAGCAAAGTCCGGAACGGCGCGCCGACCAGTGAAGTCGGCATGACCATGACGGGAGAAATCATCGTGGGCAAGTTCGTAGACCGCGAGCGCCCCGATTACCTGACCTTGATGAAATCGCAGTACACCGAATCGCTGGGCGAAAGATTCGTCGAACAACCGGAGATGGTATGCAGCTAACTGAAATTCGTATCGCGGGCTTTGGCGGCCAGGGAGTGATCCTCTCGGCCATCGTACTGGGCAAGGCCGCCTCGATTTATCAAGGCGCATTCGCCACCATGACGCAAAACTTCGGGCCGGAAGCTCGCGGCGGCGCCTGCAGCGCTCAGCTCGTGCTTTCCGATTCGCCCGTGTTGTATCCCTACGTCACCAAACCCGACATCCTTCTCGTCATGTCGCAGGAAGCCTATGTGAAGTTCGGCTCCGAGTTGAAAGATGGCGGCATCATGATTGTCGAGCAGGACCTGGTGCGAGTGTCAGATCTCAGCAAGGAAATCAAGGTCTACAGCATCCCGGCCACCCGCATCGCCGAAGAACTTGGCAAACGCATGGTGCTGAATTCGGTGATGGTGGGATTCTTCACGGCGATCACGCAACTGCTGGAACGCGATGCCGTGCGCCAAGCCGTAGCATCTTCTGTCCCGTCCAATTTTAAGGAACTCAACCTGAAGGCGTTTGAACGAGGATGGGAGTACGGGAACAAGGCTCTAACCACCTCTCCGGACTCGGTTGACGCCGACTTGGAGACGCAGTACGCGCGGGAGTAGGTAGCGTTCCAGGAATCAGCCTTTCCCAGCATTGCCATCCTGACCCTGAGCGGAGCCGCAGGGGAAGGACCTGCTTTCGCTGGACTGCCTCCACAGACCACAATCTTGACTGTTGCATTCCTCAGCTTCGGCTGTTGCGGGATTCATCACTGCTTTGCTCAACCTGTAAACTGCTGATTTCAAGCCAAAATTCTCGCTCTCCACCGCCAAACCGCAGCAAACGTGCCATTCGGTCTGTTGCGATTTCCATCAAAACGCTGTTTACAATTTCATCGCACAATTCCGCGCCACGCAATTATTTCGCGGCTATCTCCTTGATTTCGCAGGAGATGGAAATCCGCAGCACAAATCGTCTCGTCTTGGCATGGCGATTGCCTTTAGAAAAGTGCTGAGTGGCTCGCTAGACGGCCCCCAGCAAGACAAATGACGAGGTGACTTATGACAGTCCTACTGGTTCTCTTCTTCTTCGCAACGTTCCTACTGATTGACTATGTCCGCAACCATCGCGCTATCGTGCAACCGGTCTTGCAGGTCGCCCCAGCCAAGCACGACGCTGCTGTGCCGCGCCTACAGCCCGCCCTGGTCGGCGGCTTCGCCGTCCCAGAGAATTTGCGTTATCACCCGGGTCACACCTGGGCATTGAGCGAGAGCCCCAACTTGGTGCGGGTCGGCATGGATGATTTTGCTTCCAAGCTGGCTGGCAAGGTTGACAGCATCAATCTGCCGCAACGCGGGCAGTGGATTCGCCAGGGCCAGAAGATGTGCACCCTGTATCGCGACGACGTCTCCGTTGACATGGTTTCGCCGATCGAGGGCAGCGTGTCGGACATCAACCAGGCCGTCATAAAGGATCCGAAGCTGGCGCTCAGCGATCCCTACGGAGAAGGCTGGCTGGTAACCGTGCAGGCTCCCGATGCCAAGACAAGCTTCAAGAACCTGTTCGGTGGCCCTCTTGCCCGCTGGTGGACGGAAGAGTCGGCCAGCCGCCTGCAACGCCGCATGCCGATGGCGATGGCAGGGGCCCTGGCTCAGGACGGTGGAGTCGCCATGAATGACCTCTCCGCCCACATCCCCGATCAGGAATGGCTGCCGCTGGCGAAAGAGTTCTTCCTGTCATAAGTCGAGCGAGGGGAACCACCTCGCCGAGAACACGGGCCGCCCGGCTTTCCGGGCGGCCGATTTTTTGTGTGGGGAGTGTAGAAAAGAAACGCGGGTGCCCCATCCTTGCGGGTTTTGTTGCGAGACGTGAGTGCCTTCCGCTGGCATTCCGATCCGAGTTGTGCTATCGTATATACATATTCGTCATTACAAAGGCTATTGTGGAATTTGCCTGGGACGAACGAAAGAACCGGATCAACAAACAAAAGCACGGCGTGAGCTTCAAAACAGCCGTCTTGGTCTTTGACGACCCTCACCAACTGTCCGTGCAGGACCGGGAGGTAGAGGGCGAGCCGCGCTGGCAGACGATTGGAATCGTGAACGGCATTCACATCCTACTCGTCGCTCACACCGTAAGCGAAGACGAGGAAGTGATCCGCATCCTGTCGGCACGAAAAGCAACGCGCCGCGAACGGAGTATGTATGCGCAAAGCAACTAACAATGGGAAAGGGAAACGAGCCTCTGGACAGGGGCTCACCACGAGGCAGAAGAGGGAACTGGCGTCTCTGGCCGCGTTGCCTGATGAAAGAATCGATACTTCCGATGTCCCGGAGCTTCCGCCCGGCGCATGGAAAAATGCGGTTCGAGGCAGGTTCTATCGTCCGATAAAGCAGGCGGTTTCCATGCGCCTTGACACCGACGTGATCGCATGGCTGAAGAAGCGGGGCAAAGGATATCAGACGCGGGTGAACAGCATTTTGAGGCAGACCATGCTGACCGACATCAAGCGGGGCTGAACAATTGCTTCCCGGAACAAGCCGGTAATGAAAAGAATCTGTTATCGCAGCGCTGAGGCGCTGCGCCACCCAAAATCAAGTCCACAGAAAATCCCATGCCAGATACTTTTGTGGAATCCCACCCTTGCGCAAAGAACGCGCAAGGATGGGGCACCCGACGGCGCTCAGGATGACATTTTTATAAAGGCGATGTTTCAGAAGCCTCGGGCTGACGAGATCTGCGCCCCTGGCGTGGCCACGGCTCGGCAATTAATGCACAGGGTGCTTTCTTTGAGGTCGATCCACTCTACGGCGTGGGACGGAGCCATGGCGCATTGGTAGTCCCTGCAGTGCGTCAGATTCACTGTGTGGCCTAGTTCATGAACCGCTTCCTTGAGCACGCGCTGGCGAAACAGTTCCTGGTCGCGCGGGAGGCCGTAGAACTCCTGGCGCAGACGGTGAGCTGAGACGACGGCGCAGGGACCTCCCATCTGCGCCTCGCCAAAAACAAAGGTAAGAATCGGGATGTAGAGATCCACGGCCGTAACGCCCAGCAGCCGCCAGGAGTCGTCGGTAAGAAAACTCTGCATACGCTGCAGGATTTCCGAGGAGTGGTACTGCTGCCGCTCGCCGTGGAAGGCGAACTCCGGATCGAGCCTTACGGGAAGCACTTTACACGGGACGCGGAAAGTTTCTTCGATGGCGGGACGAAGATCTTTCAGCAGCCCGTCATCCAGATTCCCGATCGGCAGCAGGTGTAGCAGCTTCATGAGGCAGCTCTCAGCTCTCAGCTCTCAGCCTTCAAGGTCGGTATGCGAACTGAGAGCTGATAGCTGACAGCTGAGAGCCTACGATTCAGCTGGAATGCGTCTCCGCGTGAGCACGCGTCCAGCCGTACTTCTTCAGCTTGTGATAGAGAGTGACGCGGTCGATGTCGAGGATCTCAGCGGCATGGCTCTGATTGCCTCCACACTCCTCGACCACGCGGAGGATGTAGGCACGTTCCATGTCTTCGAGCTTCTTGCCCGCGCCGTTGGAGACGTTTTGTGGCTTGAAGATGAAGTCCTCCTCTTTCAGTTCCGGTTCCTGCCCTACGACCATGGCGCGCTCCACCGCATTTTCCAGTTCGCGAACGTTGCCCAGCCAGGACTGCTGCTGCAAGAGGTTCATGGCCGCAGGTGAAACCCTGGTGATGCGCTTGTTCATGGCTTGAGAGAACTTTTGCACGAAGTGGTTCACGAGCGGCGGAATATCTTCGCGGCGGTCGCGCAGCGGCGGCAGTTCGATGCGGAAGACGTTGAGCCGATAGAAAAGGTCGGGACGAAACTTACCTTCCTCGATCAGGGTTTCGAGATTCTTGTTGGTGGCGGCGATGCAGCGGAAATCCACCTTGATGATCTGGTTGCCACCCACACGGGTGATTTCACGTTCCTGCAACACGCGGAGCAGGTCGGTCTGCGTCTTTAGAGTGATATCGCCAATTTCGTCCAGGAAAACCGTTCCACCCTCGGCGATTTCGAACTTGCCTTTCTTGCGGTACTGCGCGCCGGTGAACGCGCCTTTTTCGTGTCCGAAGAGTTCGCTTTCTAGCAGCGTCTCAGTCAGAGCGCCGCAGTGAATGACTACCAGCGGATGAAATCTTCGTGGGCTGGCGTGATGGATGGCACGTGCCACGAGTTCCTTGCCAGTGCCGCTTTCGCCGGTGACGAGGACCGTTGCGTCGGTGGGACCAACGGTTTCAATGGCGTCGAAGATCTTGCGCATGGGGCCGCTCTGGCCGACCAGGTCTCCGGGACGCGCCACCTCGGCTACGGTTTCACGCAGAAGGACGTTTTCCTGGGCGGTTCGCTTATGTGCCAGCGCATTCTTCACCAGGTGCGCGATCTCGTCGGGGTCGAGTGGCTTGGTCACGTAGTCATAGGCGCCGTTCTTCAGCGCCATGACCGCCGTCTCGACCGAGGCATAACCGGTCATGATGATGACAAGGAGCTCGGGGTCGACTTCGTGCATGCGGCGCTGCAACTCGATGCCATCGGTGCCATGCATCTTGATATCGACCAGGGCAACATCCCAACGCTGTTCGGCCAGCCGGGTGAGTGCGTCGTTAGCGCTCTCGGCCGTGGCAATTTCGTAGCCCTCTTCGCGGAACCATTTGCCGAGCGAGTCGCGCACGCTCAGTTCGTCGTCCACGATCAGCATTTTTCCTTGTGTGCTCACTGCAATCACCTCACCTTCGTTGCGGCATTGCTGGCTCCAACACCCGCCAGCAAAGCGTCATCCCCCTGGGCCGGCAGCGTCACCGTGAAAGTCGTGCCCCGGCCGAGCGCCGATTCGACTTCGATACGCCCCTGGTGCCGCTCCACGATACCGCGACTGATCGCCAAGCCGAGACCGACTCCGTGCCCGCTCTCCTTGGTGGTAAGAAAAGGCTCGAAGATCTGCGGCAAAACGTCAGGAGCGATGCCGGCTCCGTCGTCGCGCACCCGGATTTTGATTTCATTCTCATCGCTACTCAGCGCAGTCTCGATCCACAGATTGCCGCCGCGGGGCATGGCATCGATAGCATTCATGATCAACACCAGGAAGACCTGTTCAATCTGTGCCGGATCGCAGGGCACACGCGGCAGGTTTTCGGCATAGTTCAGTTCCAAGTGGACTCCGACTAACTCGAGTTGATGACGTACCAGTAACAACGACCTATCGATAACGGCATGCAGGTCGGTAGACTCTATGTTCATGGGCGCGGTTCGCGAAAGAGTCAACAGGTTCTTGACCAAGTCGCCACAACGCCGGCTTTCCGCAGCGATCAGCTCCAGACATTGGATCGCTTCTTCGCGCTTCTCATGTTCGGTCTGGCCCGACGCTACCCACTTCCGCAGTAGCTTGGCGTAGGTCAGAATCCCAGAGAGCGGGTTGTTCACCTCATGTGCCACCACCGCCGCCATCTTGCCGATGGAAGCCATCTTCTCCACATGCAGCACGTGGTCGTGCGCGCGCTTGAGCTCCCTTGTCTTCTGCTCGACTCGATCTTCCAACGTCTTTGCCCAGGTAACGATTTCTTCATTGGCCGCGCGCAACTGCAGGCTCATGCCGTTGAACGACTGAGCCAGGTCGCCCACTTCGTCCCTGGAGCGCACCTCGATCTGGTAACCGAGTTCGCCTCGAGAAAGATGTTCCGTGCCCTTCTTGAGTGCCTTGATGGGTTGGCCAACCTCCCTCCAGACGAATAACCAGCTTAGGAGCGCGATAATGAGCATCGCCCCCATCGTGTAATAGAGCATACGGGCACTGCTCACCTTGAGTTGGGCGTCGGCTTTGGCGAGCGAAAGATTGGTGTCCAGAACGCCCAGAACCTGCTGGCTGGCAGGATGCGCATGGCATTCGGCGTTAGAGCAACTGGACTGATTCTCGATGGGAGTGATAATTCCGAGCACACGCTCTCCGCCGGCATTGCGATAAATGCGAAAGCGGTCGGGGCGATTCAGGCGCGCCAGCGGCTGCGATTGGTTATGGCAGCCGTAGCAGGCCTCCGCCTTCTTGTCGAGCACATGGCTGACCTCCGCCGCTTCGGTGGAGTAGCTGACCCGCCCCTGCTGGTCAAGAATGCGCACCTTAACCATGCCGGGCTCGTCCGTCATGGTTTGGATGGCGTGGTAGAGGCCCTCGCGATCGTTGCGCAGCATGTAATAGGTGGTGCTGTGCTTGATGACGTCGCTGACCCGCTCCGCGCTGGCCAAGGTGGCTGCTTCCAGGTGCTGGCGGTGCAAGCGGATATTCAAGAATCCGAGAAGCGCGAAGATCACGACCATGACGGCCAACAACGACCCGATCAGCTTGGCGCTGACACTGTTGGTCAGCCGCTTCCATCCCGAAGCGGCGCGAATTGGCTCAATCTCCGGCATGGCTTAAGACCGCTGTGGCAACCGCGGGAGAGGCTTCCGTTGCGAGACGTTGCTTGGGGGAATGTTTTTCTTCGGGGAAGATAGGCAAGTACTTCACCGCCAAACCGAACAGTGCGAAACCGGCCGCGATAATCATTAGGGTGACGCAGAATTCCGTCCATTTCGGCAGGTAGTGATGCCCGACGTAAGTCTCAAAGCCGGTGAGGGAAATATTAAGGCGGTTGGTGATGAATCCGAGCACGGTGGAGATGGAGGCCAGATACAGGCCGTTGGGCGATAGCCTGACCTTCCTGAAGCTGAGCATGGTGATCGGAATTACGAAAGCCAGCGCCAATTCGAGCCACAGAAAATACGCTTCGTAACTGGGTTTAACGATTTGTCCCAACAACCCGCGATGGAAGTAGTCTTCGAAGCGCAGCAAGGCATTGACCCAGAGAGCAACCAGCAGGGCGCCGCCTAGTTGGACCAAAACCGGGAGTTCAAGGTGACGGCCGAAGGCCTTCGCGCTCTGCGTGGACTCGAAGATGGTCATGGCCAATCCAACGGCAATCGCCGAACCAAAGAAAAAGAAGGGAAGGGCAGGCGTGTACCAGAAGGGATGGAGCTTGCTGGGCATGATCAGATAGAGCGATCCGAGCGAACTCTGATGCAGAGTGGAGAGCAGGATGCCCATGATGATCAGCACCGGGTAGACCTTCTTGATCCACTTGATGGGCGTCTGCATATGGAAGCGCTCGAAGACGTTGGGAAGAAATTCGAAGAAGAGCACGGTGGTGTAGGACATCACGCATAGGCCTACCTCAAACATCACCGAGTGCGGGTTCATGTAGATGAGCTGATGCCAGATGAACCAGGGGCGGCCGAGGTCGAACAACAGGCCAACGATGAAAAGCACGTAGCCCAGGAAAGCCGTCAGCACGGCGGGGCGCACAACACTGTGCAGGCTCTCGACGTTGAACAGGTAGACGGCACCCACAATGCAGAAACCGCCCGCCGCGAGCATGACCCCGCAGAGGAGGTCGAAGCCGATCCAGAGTCCCCAGGGGAACTGGTCACTCATGTTGGAAACCGCGCCCAGGCCATAGAAGAAGCGAATGAAAGTGGAGTACAGGCCGAGGCCCATGACGACAATGAATACGATTCTCCAAAAGGTCAGTTTGAACTTCATCGGGCACTCCCGTTCTTCTCTTTCTCTTGCTCTTGCGCTTCTGCAGCGGCCACTTCTTCGCGGCGATGCGAAACCCAGTAAATGCCTCCCAGGACCAAGGTCCACACCGGGATGAAGTCTGGAATCCTCTCCATCACACGGCCGGTATATTCGGGCATCGGAGTATCACCGAGTTTGGCGGAGGCTGGATAACCGTATTCTTCGACGTTCTTGCCGGCAATGATGAGGACCGAGGTTCCGCCAACTTCGTTTAAGCCGTAGATACGAGGCAAGTAGGTGGATGGACTTTGGCGGATACGGTCCTGCGCTTCCTTAATGAGGTCGTCGCGATCGCCAAACTTGGTGGCCCCGGTGGGGCAGATCTCGGCACATGCCGTTTGCTTGCCGGCGCTGATGCGGTCCGGGCACATGATGCACTTGCGAATCCGCGGATTCAGCGATTGCCATTCGTACTTGGGCTGACTGAACGCGCAAGCCGTCATGCAATAGCGGCAGCCGATACACTTCCAGACGTCGTAGACAACCGGACCCTCCGCGGTCTTATGCATGGCGCCAACGGGACAAACCGAGGCGCAAGCGGGATGCTCACAGTTCATGCACAGGCGACGCATGAATTTGTCGTCCTTGGTGAGAACGACGGTGAATTTATGTTCCGATTGCACCGACTCGGCGGCTATCTTGTCGTCGTAGGGCAGCTTGTTTTGCTGCGCGCAGCCGTTTTCACACTGCTTACAGCCGATGCAGATGGTTGCGTCATACAGGATGGCCTTACTCATGGGAATTGCTCCTCACTGTTCTCAAGCGGGACTTCCGTTCCAGAAGAATGAAGGAGGACGTATAGATGAGCGGTAAAAGAACGGACTTGGGAACCGTACAAAACACGTTTGGGGCGACTATAAAAAAGGGGCCGGGCCTGGAGTGGGCTGCACCCAGACCCGGGCGGGCTGTTCCTGATGGGAGGGCAAGCAGGGGAGATGGTTTCCGGCAGGCTACGGATCGGTCGATGGTCGGTTCCGTCCGTCGAATTAAGCCGGACATCTTCATACTTGCTCTCTCGTCCTCTTCCGCCGCTGGAGACGGTTGGTCATGCGACAGCGGCGGTGCAGAAAAGAGGAACAGCCAATAAGTAAAGCCAACACTACTTCTGCAGGCTGCGAATGTAGGTCACGATGGCCTTCACGTCGCCAGCGGCCAAACCCTTTACCGGGGCCGGGTGCTTCGCCGTCTCGGTCACGGCCTTGGCCAGGTCGGCGTCGGACTTCTTCTTGGCCTCATCCGAAATCAGACTCGGAATCTTGGCTGCGGGCTTACCAGCGGCATCGGCGCCGTGGCACATTGCACATTTCCCTTTGTAGAGAGCAGCTCCGTCATCAGCCCACGACAGATTGGGGATCAGGATGAATAGGGCCACAGCGATTGTCATTACGAGCATCACCAGCTTAGTCGTCTTCATGATTTCGTCTTTTCTCCTTGTAAAGTTTTGCAACCTGATGAAATTAGCGGCTCATCTCGCAGTGGTGCTCGTGTTGCGAAAGTAACCACCTACATAAGCCTCCAAGACACTGGATGTAACAGAACTCAGCAGCCATGGCTGCCTAGCTGAGAGTTTCAACGTTGCCAGGGGATGCCCGCAGTGATCCATGTCACCCTAGATGGTGACACTACGGCCGGGGGACGCGCGCCAGGCAAAATAGGCTTGGAAGTCTCTGAGTCACATCATCCGGTGACTGCGGTCACAGCGGCGCTTGCAGCCAGGGCGAGACAATCTTGGCTAGCAGCGAGGTGTAGCTATGCCGATACTAATGATGGCTCTGCTCGCGTTAATAATCTTTGGTCTGATTGGGATTCTGCTGACCACAGCGATGATCCTGGAGCACCGCAAGCACACCCATGCCATCCACGGTGAAGCCGCACCTGCTGTGACCGCCGGCACTGCCCCATCCCTTAAACCGAACCACCCATAGCCCGCGTGGTAACCATATGGTAACCGCGCGGAATCCGTCTGCGAAGGAGACATCTGATGAGCACGGTTGTCCTGGATAAAGAAAAAAAAGCCGACCTAGCTGGACCTGGAATTGGCGATTATAAAAAGCTGGAGAAGATTCTTCCGAAGGATTACCACTCGTTACTGACCCCGAAAGAGACACAACAAGCCATCTTCCAGGTGAAACGCTATATCGAAGACAACCTGTGCAAAGAACTGAACCTGATGATGGTGGAAGTGCCGCTGATCGTGGATGTGGAGAGCGGAGTGAACGACATGCTCGATCGGGACGGCTCGCGGACACCGATTCAGTTCCATATTTCGAACGATCACAACCTGCATCCGCTGGACGCGCAGGTGGTGCAAGCCGCGACCAAATGGAAACGGATGGCGCTCAAGCAGTTCGATTGCAAAGCGGGCGAGGGCGTCTGCACCGACATGCGCGCCGTTCGCAAGGACTATTTTCTGGATCACGACCATTCTGCCTACGTCGATCAATGGGACTGGGAGCGGGTGATCACGGCTGAGCAGCGCAACCTGGATTTCCTGAAGGCAATCGTCAGCAAGATCTGGAAAGTGATCGTGGGAGCCGAGAAGTTTGGGCAGTCGCTGTTTCCGCAATTGAAGGACTCACGCTATCCGAATCTGCCGGAGAAGTTGACCTTCCTGCACGCCGAGGAAATTCTCGAGATGTATCCCGACCTGCCGCGCAAACAGCGCGAGACGGCGGTGCTGCAGAAGTATCCCGCGGTGTTCATTATCGGCATTGGCTGGCCGCTGAAAGATGGGTATCCGCACGAAATGCGCGCCGCCGATTACGACGACTGGGTCACCGACACCCGCGATCAGACGGGCAAAGACACACACGGGCTGAATGGTGACATTCTGGTATGGAACTCGGTTACCAAGCGGCGCCATGAACTGACGTCGATGGGCATCAGGGTTACGGCCGAGACTCTGAAACAGCAGCTTACGATGGCGAAGCAGCTGGACTTTATGAAGCTGCCGTATCACCAGGCGATTTTGAACAACAAAATTCCGCTCTCGATCGGCGGTGGAATCGGGCAGTCACGGACGTTGATGCAGTTGCTCCGCAAAGCGCATCTTGGAGAAGTCAGCGTTACGGTGTGGCCGAAGATCCTGAAACAGATGTGCGCGGGGAAGAATATTTTTGTGCTGGAGTAGGGCGGCGCCTGGGAAGAACTGAGAAACCTTGGCGCCGACTGCCTTGGAATGGGCGCGTGAGAGGTAAGGAGTAACTCCTCCCTATGGCCAGCCGAGGGTTAGGCCAAGATTTACGCGTCGGTCTGGAACTGGGCCACTACCGCATCGTCGAGAAGCTAGGCGATGGCGGCATGGGTGTCGTCTACAAGGCCGAGGACACCGAGCTTAGCCGCTTCGTGGCCCTGAAATTCCTTCCCGATGAATTGTCGCGAGACCCGCGGGCGCTAGAGCGCTTCCACCGCGAGGGACGTGCGGCGTCCGCTCTCAATCATCCCAACATCTGCACCATCCATGAGATCGGCAACCACGGTGAGCAGTCCTTCATCGTCATGGAGTTTCTGGACGGGCTGACGCTGAAGCAGCGCATTGCCGGGTGTCCGCTGGAAATTGAAACCCTGTTGGTGCTCGGCATCGAGATCGCGGACGCACTCGACGCCGCCCACACCAAGGGGATCGTTCACCGCGACATCAAGCCTGCCAATATTTTTGTTACCGAACGCGGACACGCCAAGATTCTGGATTTCGGCTTAGCCAAGATCAACGCCAGTTCAAAGACCGAGACAGGTGACGCATCCGCGCAAACGGCTTCGGTCAGCACGGACTTGACCAGCAAGGGCACGACGCTGGGAACGGTGACGTACATGTCGCCGGAGCAGGTACGGGCTAAGGAATTAGATGCACGAACGGATTTGTTTTCGTTTGGAGCTGTCCTCTATGAGATGGCCACCGGCCAGTTGCCATTTCGCGGAGACAGTACAGGAACGATCTTCGAGGCGATCCTGAACCGTGCTCCGGTAGTTCCGGTGCGGCTAAATCCCAACGTTCCGGCCGAGCTGGAACGGATCATCAACAAGGCTCTGGAGAAGGACCGCAATCTGCGCTACCAGCACGCCTCGGAGATGCGCACCGACCTGCAACGGCTGAAGCGGGACAGCGAGAGCGGCACGGCGGCCGTCCCAGAAGCCCCTGCGGCCAGGGTTGCTAAGGTTTGGAAAATTGCGGTTCCCGTCCTGCTTGTCGTCTTGCTTGTCGCTGGCGGGCTCTACTATCGCTGGCACCAGCAAAGCGAGCGCCTAACCGACAAAGACACCATCGTTCTTTCCGATTTTGACAACAAGACGGGCGATCCCGTATTCGATGACACGCTCAAGCAGGGGCTCTCGGTACAGCTTGAGCAGTCGCCCTTTCTCGACCTTCTTTCAGCGGACAAGGTAAATGAGACCTTGAAGCTGATGGGACGTCCCGCCGGTGACCGCCTAACGGCGAACGTCACCCGCGAGGTCTGCCAGCGCACGGGCAGCAAGGCGATGCTGACCGGCTCGATTGCGGGGCTAGGCAGCCAGTACGTGATTGGGCTGAAGGCCGTGAACTGCAACACCGGCGACGTGCTGGCGGAAACGCAGGAGCAGGCGGCAGGCAAGGAAGCGGTGCTCAAGGCTCTCGACGCTGCGGCGATCAGATTACGCGGCAAGCTCGGCGAGTCGCTTAGCACGGTGGAGAAATACGCCACGCCCCTGGCGGAAGCGACCACGCCATCGCTGGAGGCGCTGAAAGCCTTCAGCCTGGGGCAAAAGACCTTGTATACGAAAGAGATGACAGCCGCCCTGCCGTTCTATAAGCGTGCGGTAGAGCTTGATCCGAATTTTGCCATGGCTTACGCCCGGATGGGAAGCCTTTACGTCAACCTCACCGAATATGAAAGGGGGGCGGAGAACGCACGCAAGGCTTACGAACTGCGGGATAAGGTGAGCGAACGGGAGCGGTTCTACATCGAGGGGCGCTACTATCAAATCGTGACGGGAGAACTGGAGAAGGCGGCGCAGATTTATGAACTATGGCAGCAGACCTACCCAAGGGACGATGCCCCTTACATAGTGCTGGGAGGTATTTCAGCATGGCTTGGAAGCTCGGAAAAGGCACTGCAGGAATACCGAGAGGCGCTGCGCCTGGAGCCCAGCAGGATGGCCAACTATGCCAGCGTTGGGGACACCTATACGAACCTCAACCGGCTGGATGAGGCGGAGGCGGTGTACAAGCAGGCAGAGGACCGCAATCTGGAGGGTGAGTTCCTGCTCGAGAACCGCTACGAGTTGGCTTTTCTCAAGGGCGATGCGGCGGGAATGGCGCGTTTGGTCTCAGCCGCCATGGGAAAGCCGGGCGCAGAAGACATGTTGCTGGCGGCGCAAGCGGATACGGAAGGTTGGTATGGCAAGCTGAAGAACGCGCACGAACTGACCAGGCGGGCGATGGATTCCGCCCAACGTAACGACGCCAAAGAGACGGCGGCAGGATACCAGGCAGAGGCTGCGCTGCGCGAGGTGGAATTGGGGAACCGGGAGCAGGCGCGTGCCGAGGCCTATGCGGCGTTGAAGCTGGCCCCGGGCCGCGGTGTGCGGGACATGGCGGCGCTGGCTCTTACGCGGGCAGGTGAGACGGCAGGGGCGGAGAAGCTGGCGGCTGAACTCGAAAAGACCTTCCCGCTGGACACGCTGGTGCAGAGATATTGGCTGCCCACGATCCGGGCGGGGATCGCCTTGCAGCGCAAGGATCCGAATCGGGCAATCGAACTCTTGAAGGCGACGAGCACGATCGAACTTGGGCAAACGAACCTCTCCATAAACCTGTGCCCAGTTTATCTACGTGGGGAAGCCTATCTCATGCTCCACGACGGCAACCGAGCGGCAGCGGAATTTCAGAAGTTCATTGACCACCGAGGACTGGTGGCGAACTTTCCGTGGGGTGCACTGGCTCGCCTCGGACTGGCCCGTGCATTCGCCATGCAGGGCGATACGGCCAAGGCGAAAACTGCTTATCAGGATTTCCTCACCCTCTGGAAAGACGCCGACCCGGACGTGCCCATCCTGAAAGAGGCCAAGGCGGAGTACGCGAAGCTGCGGTAGCTAAAACAGATCTTCTTCTCTGCGTACTGTTACCGATGGCTGTTGTAATCGGGCATTTGCCGGTCCTATTTCGGTGTGCCCGACCGACGTATTCTATGAAATAGCCAGAAAGCTTCTACACTTCGATCGGCAGCTTTAACCGGTACGTAGTGCCGGTGAGATGGCTTTTCACGGCGGCGGCCAAACGGCGTATGCCTTCTCGGATTTGGTCCGGAGCGGCGTTGGAAAAATTCAAGCGCATGTGGCGGGAACCTTCGCGGCTGTCGGTGTCGTGGCCGTCAGGGGCGTAGAAGGAATCGCCGGGGACGAAAGCCACATTCTGCTCGAGGGCTGATTTGAAAAGCGTCTGCATGTCCAGTCCTGCGGGCAGTGTTACCCAAAGAAACAGGCCACCGTGAGGATGGGTCCAGGTTACCTCGGGCGGGAAGAACTCTTCGAGAGCCTGAAGCATTACGTCGCGGCGCTCGCTGTAGATCTGACGAATCAGCTTCACGTGCTTGTCGAGGAATCCATCGCGTGCCACTTCGTAGGCTACGAACTGGGTGAAGGTCGAAGTGTGCAGGTCGGCACCCTGCTTCAGTTGCGTCAGCTTGCTGATGATTTCTGGCGGAGCGACGATCCATCCCAGACGAAGGCCGGGAGCCAGCGTCTTGGAGAATGTGCTCAGGTAGATGACGTTGCCGATGGAATAGCCGCTGTCGCGACGCAGGTTCTCGCGGTCGAGCACGACCAGCGGTGGGAGATGCTCGCCTTCATAGCGCAACTGGCCGTAGGGATCGTCTTCGACGATCGGGATGCCGAAGCGGTCCGCCAGCAGCACCAGCTCATGGCGACGCACCTCGGACAAGGTAGTTCCGGCCGGGTTCTGGAAGTTGGGCAGCACGTACATGAACTTGGGGCCGGAGCGCAGAGGCTCCACGAGCAGGTCGGTCCGGAGGCCGTCTTCGTCGATGGGAACGGACTCGTATTCCGCGCCATAGACGTTGAACGCCTGCAGGGCGCCTAGATAGGTCGGCGCTTCGACCAGCACGCGATCTCCACGATTGATAAACAGCTTGCCCAGCAGGTCGAGGGCCTGCTGCGAGCCCGAGGTGATCATGACGTTCTCCACCTTGGCATTGATGCCATAGCGGGCCATGTTATTGGCAATCAGTTCGCGGAGGGGCTGGTAACCTTCGGTTTGCCCGTACTGCAGTGCTAAGGCGGCCTGCTCGGTCAGTACCTTGTGACAGGCTTCCTCAAAGCGCTGGACGGGGAAGACGTCGGGGGCGGGAAGACCGCCGGCAAAGGAGATCATGCCGGGTCTTTGAGTGAGCTTCAGTAACTCGCGAATTTGAGAACTGGTAATGCCCTTGGTGCGCAGCGCGTAACGAGCTGTCCAGGCAGTCGACATTGCAGACCCTCTTTACATCGCCATTATCTAATTTTTGTCATCCCGAAGCGAGCGATCGGTAGTCCGCGGCAAAAAAGCAGGTCCTTCGCTTCTCTCAGGATGACAATCCTTAAACGGATGGCAACTCGCAAAAAGTGCCGCTCTACGCGAAGCCATCGGGCTGACTTACGGCGCCGATGTGGGCTTGTTCATCGATAAACAGACGGCCGGCGGTGAGCGCTTTGCGGTCAATCTCCAGAAGGTTGAGTTTCTTCACCTTGTCTTCGAGCACGCTCAAGGCAGTTCCGGGAGCCAGGCATTCGGTCTCTTCCAGCAGCGCGCCCATCATCACGATGTTAGTTGCCTTGGTTGAGCCGAGTTTGTCGGCGATCTCCGAAGCCGGCATGGCGACCACTTGGACGTCGGGCGCGGTAAAGTCGGCTGGAAGGCTCGCGCCGTTGTAGAGAATGATTCCGCCGCTCGCTACTTCGTGGGCAAACTTCCGCAGCGAGTACTCGTTCATGGCCACGAGCACATCGGGGTTCGAGATCAGGGGCGAGCCGATGCGCTCTTTCGACAGGCAGACATGGCAGTGGGCGCTACCGGAACGCATCTCCGGGCCATAGGACGGCAGCCAGCTTACTTCCAGCCCTTCGCGCATGCCCATTTCGATCAGGAGTTGGCCCAAGAGCAGCACGCCCTGGCCACCGAAACCTGCGATCTTGATTTTGACATTCTTGAAGTGGTGGGCGTGTTTCGACTTGGAAGTATCGGGCACTCCTTCTTTCGCGGTGATGCCAAGCACGTCGGCCACGGGGCGCTGCGGCGGTTCGGTTTCCGCTGGAATCACCTCCCGGCGGTCGCGAAAGACGTTCAGCGGGAAGGTAGGCATCATCTTTTCGAGAACCCAGCGCCGCGCCTCGACGGGGTCTTTACCCCAAATGGTGGGACACGGCGACAAGATTTCTACAAAGGAGAAGCCCGCGCCATCGCGCTGGATTTCGAGCGCCTTACGGATTGCCCGGCGCGCTTTCATGATGTTCTTATTGTCGGAAAGCGCCACGCGTTCGATGTAAGCAGGGGCCTCGAGCGTGGCCAGAAGTTCCGCCATATGGATCGGGAAGCCCTCGTTCGAGGGCCGCCTGCCCCAAGGAGAAGTGGTGCTCTTCTGGCCGACCAAGGTAGTGGGGGCCATCTGTCCACCGGTCATGCCGTAGATTCCGTTGTTCACGAAAAAGACAGTGATCTTTTCGCCGCGGTTTGCGGCATGAACGATCTCCGCCGTGCCGATGGCCGCCAAATCGCCGTCTCCCTGGTAGGAGATTACGATTTTGTCGGGGCAAGACCGTTTGACTCCGGTGGCCGTTGCGGGCGCCCGGCCGTGCGGGGCCTGGACGTTGCCTACGTCGAAATAGTAGTAGGCAAACACCGAGCAACCCACTGGACTGACGAAAATCGTCTTGTCCTGCAGGCCGAGTTCCTGCAAGGCCTCGGCAATCAACTTGTGGGCTACGCCGTGTCCGCAGCCGGGACAGTAGTGGGTCTGGTGCTTGAGTTCGGATTTGCGATCGTAGAGGTCATAGAACAGGGGCGACTTGGAGTGGATTATGTCGTAGCCGTTGTTGGTGGGGCTGGCTTCCGGCCCAGGTTCAGACTTCATTTCAACCTTTAACTCAAGCTTCGCTTCAGGATCCACTGTGCCAGTTCCGCGCTCGTTTGCCATTTTCGTTGTCCTTTGCGAATCTGACTCTTCCCAGCGCTAAAGCGCTGGGCTAAGTTCGATCGCCCCTCCGGGGCTCTTGAAACCGTGCCCTGCCCGGAACTTCAGACCGCTACGGCCATGCGTGTCAACACTTCTTTGCGCAGCTCGGCGACCGAGGGCACGTTGCCGCCTACCCGGCCGTAGAACTCCACTGGCACCTTGCCGCTCAGTGCCAGGCGCACATCTTCCACCATTTGTCCGTTACTTAATTCGACAACCAAAACTTTTTGCACTTTTGCGGCCGCCTTCACCAGAGCCTTTGCCGGATAGGGCCACAGAGTGATGGGGCGGAACAGTCCTGCTTTCACGCCTTCCTTGCGCAGCGCTTCGACGGTCGAAAGCAGCACTCGCGACACGATGCCGTAGCCGACCAGGAGCACCTCGGCATCCTCGGTGTGACAGAGCTCGCAGCGTGGTTCAGCTTCCTGCGCGCGGATGTACTTGGCTTCCATGCGGCGCTGGTGTTCTTCCAACTCATCGGTTTCGAGATAGATGGAGCTGAGCAGGTTGGCGCGCGTCTCCGGGGTTCCCTTTACCGCCCAGGGCTTTTCAGGCGGCTGAATCTCACGGTCCTCCAGATCGAGTGGCTCCATCATTTGCCCGACGAAGCCGTCGGTGAGCACGACTGCGGGGTTGCGATACTTGTCCGCGAGTTCGAAGGCCAGCATGGTGAACTCGGCCATCTCCTGCACCGATGCGGGCGCCAGCACAATATTGCGGTAGTTGCCATGGCCTCCGCCTTTCACCATGGCGAAATAGTCGCTTTGTTCGGGAGCGATGTTGCCTAAGCCAGGTCCGCCGCGCATTACATCCACGATCACACAGGGCAGTTCCGCGCCCGCCAGGTAGGACATGCCTTCCTGCATCAGGCTGAGGCCGGGACCGGAGGATCCACTCATGGCGCGGACGCCAGCGGCCGCGGCTCCATAGACCATGTTGATGGCGGCGACTTCGCTCTCGGCTTGAATAAAAGTTCCGCCGACCTGGGGGAAGTACAGGGCGGCGGCCTCGGCGATTTCGCTGGCCGGAGTAATGGGATATCCATAGTAGGCGCGGCACCCGGCGAGGATGGCGCCCTTCACAACCGCAACGTTGCCTTTACAAAGCTGGCGCAAGTTCGCCTCCTTCTTGCGCCGGTGCCGGCGCCTTTGCTTTCGCCTTGATGCGGTACACGGTGATCGCGCCCGGTTCGGGGCAACAATAAAAACAGATGCCGCAACCGGTGCAGTCCTCGCCGGTGTAGCGAGCGGGGTGAAACCCGTAGGAACTCAATTCGGGCGCCAGTTCCAGGCACTTGGGCGGACAGGACTCGACGCAGAGCCCGCATCCCTTGCATTCCTCGACATCGACTGTGACCTTACCGCGCGCTGGGCCCGCCATGTTTCACCTCGTCTTCGTTTACCTCGGTGTTGCTATTTCCTCTGCTACAGGCCGCTGCAGCCATTTGGTGGTCTCGCAGAATTGATAGAGCTCTTCCCGGAACTTGGGATGGGCAATGTCGATCAGTGCCTGCGCCCGTTGCCGTATGGTCTTGCCGTGCAGGTAGGCTACTCCGTATTCGGTCACGACATAACGGACGAGGCCGCGCGACGTAACCACTCCCGCGCCCGGGCTGAGCATGGGCACGATCCGGGAGATGGTGCCATCTTTTGCGGTCGAGGAAATGGCGATGATCGGCTTGCCGCCTACGGACCGTGAAGCTCCGCGGAGAAAGTCCACCTGCCCGCCAATGCCGCTATAGAACTGGTTTCCGATGGAATCGGAGCAGACCTGTCCCGTGAGATCGACTTGCAGGGCAGAATTGATGGCCACCATGTTGTCGTTACGGGCAATAAAACCGGGATCGTTGGTGTAGGCCGTGGGGTGGAACTCGAAGATCGGATTGTTGTCGAGGAACTCGAACAGGCGTTTCGTGCCCAGAGCAAATCCCAAAATGATTTTCCGGGGCTTGAAGTTCTTGAGAGCGCCGGTAAGCACGCCAGCCTCGATCAAATCGATAACGCCGTCGGAAACCAGTTCGCTGTGCACTCCGAGATCCTTGCGATCCATGAGGAAGGGAAGCACAGCATCGGGGATTCCGCCGATGCCGGTCTGGAGCACGGACCCGTCCTCGATCAAGTCGGCGACATTGCGGGCGATGGCTTTATGCAAGTCGGTGATCTGCGGCGGCTTCATGGCGCAGAGTGGGCGGGAAGCCTCGACTACGGCGTCCAGTTCGGTCACATGGATGAAACTGTCCCCATAGGTACGCGGCATCTGATCGTTAATCTGCGCCACCACGTAGCGAGCGCATTTGGCCGCGGTAAGCGATGTATCCACGCCTACACCGAAGCTGCAGAAGCCGTGGGAATCAGGGGGAGAGAGTTCGACCAGGGCAACATCAATGGGCATGGCGCCGCTATCGAAAAGCTCCTCAATCTCACTCAGGTAGATGGGCGTGTAGTCGGCGCGGCCATCGTTGATGGCCTGGCGCACATTGGCGCCGATAAACATGGCGTTGTGCCGGAAGTGGCCCGCCATATCGGGAGCCACATACGGAGCCACTCCCATGGTCATCATGTGAACGATTTCTACGTCCCGCACGAAGGGAGCGCGGCGCATCAGCGCCTCTACCAAAGCCTCCGGTTCAGCGCACCCGGGCTGAATGTAGACGCGCATGCCCGAGCGCACGCAGCGGAGCGCCTCGTCTGCGGTTTGAAGCTTATCCTTATAGCCGAGCTTACGGCTCATTTGTCTTTCCCCCTTGCCCGCGCCGTCCCACCACTCACCTCAGCGCCGGCCTTCCCGGGGCGAGATTCTTCCCAGACTCCCGCGCCTCGCGTCAGTCTCTATTAGACGACTGCTCCAGCTTTGTGGCCATGACTTTAGGCACCAGTCATGGTGAGGCGCATCACAACGAATTCCCACTTAAGCCTTAGCACTCAAGTTTTTACCACGTGCCGGGACTAGTCAGATACTCGTCAATCGACTTGGCGGCGCGTCTTCCTGCGCCCATGGCCAAAATCACGGTCGCACTTCCTGTGACGATGTCACCTCCGGCGAAAACTCCCTTTCGCGATGTGCGCTGGGTCATCGGGTCAGCTTCGATGTAATTCCGCTTATTCGTGTTCAGACCCGGGGTGGTGCTCTGGACAATCGGATTGGCACTGGTTCCGATGGCAATGACGGCCACGGCCAGAGGAATTTCGTATTCGGAGCCTTCCATCGGAACTGGACGGCGCCTCCCGGAAGCATCGGGTTCGCCCAGGGCCATCTTCTGGCAGCGCGCACCGGCTAACCATCCCTTGCCGTCGTCGAGGAACTCGAGCGGGGCAGCCAGCACCTGGAACTCAATGCCTTCCTGCTTGGCGTGCTCCACTTCTTCCTTGCGGGCCGGCATTTCTGCCTCGCTGCGGCGATAGAGAATGAACGCCTTGCCCGCCCCCAGTCGCAGCGCCGACCGGATCGCATCGAGCGCGGTGTTGCCGCCGCCGATCACGGCTACGTTCTTGCCGCGGAAATCCACCATGGGCTCGTCGTACTTGGGAAACTCGTAGGCATGCATCAGGTTGATGCGCGTCAGGAATTCGTTTGCCGAATAAACGCCATTCAGATGTTCGCCGGGAATGCCCATAAACTGCGGGAGCCCAGCGCCGGTGCCGATAAACACCGCGTCGTAGCCTTCCCCGTTCATCAGTTCGTCGATGGTCACGGTGCGTCCGACGACTACATCGGTCTCAAACACGACCCCCATGGCGCGCATGTAATCGACTTGCTGGCGAATGATGTTTTTCGGCAGGCGGAATTCCGGGATGCCATACACGAGCACGCCGCCGATCTCGTGTAATGCCTCGAATACGTGGACCTGGTGTCCCTTCTGGACGAGATCGCCGGCGGCCGTGAGGCCGGAGGGGCCGCTGCCCACGATGGCGACTTTTTTCCCCGTCGGCGGCGCCTTGGGCAGGTTGCTGATATCGAGGTGGCGTTGTTCGTAGTCGGCGACGAAGCGCTCCAGATATCCGATGCCAAGCGGCTGAACTTTCTTACCCATCAAGCAGCCGCCTTCACAGTGGTCCTCCTGCGGGCAGACACGTCCGGTGATGGCGGGCAGCACGTTGTCTTCGCGGATCTTCGCAGCCGCGCCCATGAAGTCGCCAGCCACGATCATCTGCACGAACTCTTTGACCTTAACGCCCACCGGACAATCGGTGGTGCAGACCGGCTTGGCGCACTCCAGACAGCGCTGCGCTTCCCGCCGCGCCAGTTCCTCGGAATAGCCCAGGTTCACTTCCGTGAAATTGGTGGCCCGCAACAGCGGAGGCTGCTCCAGCATGTGCTGCCGGGGAACCTTCATGCGCTCTTTGAGGGGCACAGGATTCGCCGAAGGCGGTTTAGGGGGCTGCTTAGTGGTCTCGGTCAACGAACTTCTCCTTGTAGCGCGCATGCGCCGGTCTGTCCTTTACGAACGCTCTCGATCTGCGACTCGGACTCACGCTGGAAATCTTCCATCGATTTCTGCTCGGCTGCCCGGTACATCGAATTGCGCTGCACCAGGACCGCGAAATCGACGCGGTGGGCATCGAACTCGGGGCCATCGACACAGGCAAACTCACTTTTTCCGTCAACCAGCACGCGGCAACCGCCGCACATGCCGGTGCCGTCGATCATGATCGGATTGAGGCTTACGATGGTGCGGATGCGCTCTTTGCGCGTCATTTCCGCCACCGCTCTCATCATAGGAATGGGGCCGATGGCCAGCACCAAGTCGATGCGCGTGCCGTTTTCAATCAACTGCTTGAGCTTATCGGTGACGAAGCCCTTGTCGGCGTAGGTGCCGTCGTCGGTGGTGATCATCAGGGCATCACTGACCTCGCGCAGTTCTTTCTCGAGGATGACCAGTTCCTTATTGCGCGCGCCGACGATGGAGATGACGCGATTGCCGGCCCGCTTCAACGCGGCTGCCGTGGGATAAGTCATGGCTGTGCCTACGCCACCGCCCATCACCACCACGGTGCCAAACTTCTCGATCTCCGACGGCTTGCCGAGCGGCCCAACCACATCCAGGATGCTGTCGCCGGAGTTCAGGGAATTGAGCAGGTTGGTGGTTTTGCCGGCCGACTGCACCACAATGCGAATGGTGCCAGCTTCGGGATCGGAATGTTCGATGGTGATCGGGATGCGTTCGCCCTGCTCGTACAGCCTGAGGATGACGAACTGCCCTGGCTTCTGCTTACGTGCAATGCGCGGCGCCTCGATCACAAACCGCTTGATGCCGGGCGCAAGGAATTCAGCGTGCAGTATTTTGAACATGTTTCCCCATGAATTGCCTTACAGGGTATTGTCCGGAATGCCAGGGCAAGGGGCTGTGACACACGTCACTCGTGAAAGAGAGCCAGATCACGTGTTGTTCCTAACCCATACTTTCTTATGGACGTGTCAGACCAGTGTCATCCTTGGAGCACGTGCTGCAGGCCTTTGACGGCGCGCATATATTGGGCGCGTTCGAAGGCTCCGGGATCGGGGCAGCGGAGTTGGCTCATGCTGCCTCGCATCTGCTGCACAGACTCATATTCGTGATTTTCCATCCACTCCCGAACGCCTTTTTCCACCTGACTTAGATGCTTGACGCCATTGCGCAATAGGGCGGAGCACATCATGGTCACATCGGCGCCAACCATGAGCAGTTTGATTACGTCTTCGGGGCCGTGCACCCCACTGGTCGCCGCCAGGCTGGCCTTGATGCGGCCATGAAGAATGCCGATCCAAGTCAGAGGCAGCCGTAACGCCTGCGGCGTGCTGAGAAGGACATTGGGCTTGATCTCCAATTCTTCGAGGTCGATATCGGGCTGGTAGAAGCGGTTGAACAGCACCAGTCCATCCGCACCTAACTGGTCAAACTGCTTTGCCATATTGGCCATGTTGCTGAAGAACGGACTAAGCTTGACGGCCACTGGAATGCGCACTGAACCCTTCACTTCGCGGAGAATATCCTTATAGATTTTCTCCGTCTCGGACCCAGGAAGGTCCATGTTGGTGGGGATGAAATAGAGATTGCACTCGATCGCGTTGGCTCCGGCTTGCTCAATCTGGCGGGCAAACTTCGACCAGCCGCCCAGGGTCGCACCGTTGAGACTGGCGATAATCGGAATGTCGACCGCGTCTTTGGATTTGCGGATGTGATCCAGATAGCCCTCGGGGCCGGTGTGGAATTCGCTGGACTGAGGAAAATACGTGAGCGACTCGGCAAAGCTCTCGGTACCGGCGTTGAGATGGAGCTCGAGCTCAAGCGCCTCCTGATGAAGTTGCTCCTCGAACAGGGAATAGAGCACGACGGCTGAGGCGCCGGCATCTTCGAGGCTGCGGATGCCGCTGATTTCCTGGGAGAGCGGGGAGGCGGAGACGACCAGCGGCGTGCGCAGCTGCATGCCGAGATATTTTGTGGTTAGGTCCATGATCTTTCCTCGATGTTCTTACGGCGCGGCTGAAGCCGCGCCCCTTCAAAACAAAGTCAAAAACCTGAGTATTTCCGCTGCATGAGAGGGGGCAAGCCCCGTCTCTACACGGGTTTCTCTACGGGAGCGGCCGGAGTCGCGGCCGGCTCTGGTTTGCGTTGCGCCATATATTCGTACAGGCGATAACGTGTCTCCGCATCCTCCTGCGCGTCCTGCCACAAGAGTTTGGCGTGTTCAGGGTGGCTCTTCTGGAGCATCTTGAAGCGCGTCTGCTGCTGTAGATAGTCCTTGACTTGGCGCGTGGGGGTGCGGGAATCGAGTATCAGCGGGTTCTCGCCGGCCAGGGTGCGCTCCGGGTTGTAGCGATAGAGCAGCCACTGGCCGGAGTCAACCAAAACTTTCTGGTCTGACATCGCCGTCGTCATGTCGATGCCGTGCGCGATGCAATGCGAATAGGCAATGATGATGCTGGGGCCATCGTAGGCTTCCGCTTCCAGGAACGCCTTGAGTGTGTGTTCATCCTTGGCGCCCATGGCAACACTGGCCACGTAGACGTTGCCGTAGCTCATGGCCATCATCCCCAGGTCTTTTTTCTTCCCCGGCTTGCCTCCTGCTGCGAACTTGGCCACTGCTCCCCGCGGCGTGGATTTCGAGGCCTGGCCGCCGGTGTTGGAGTAAACCTCGGTGTCGAGCACCAGCAGATTCACATTGCGGCCGCTGGCGAGCACGTGGTCCAGACCTCCGTAGCCGATGTCGTAGGCCCAGCCGTCGCCGCCGACGATCCATACGCTCTTCTTCACCAGCATGTCGGCAACTGATAGTAGTTGCTTGGCATCGGTGGAGTTCAGACCTCTTAGCTTTTCTTTCAGCAGATCGACGCGCTGTCGCTGCTCAAAAATGTCCGCTTCGTCCTTCTGTGGCGCGGTCACAAGAGCAGTGGCGAGTTCTTCGCCGATCGATCCAGACAGACGGCGCACCAACTCGCGGGCGAATTCGGCCTGTTTGTCAATGGAGAGCCGGAATCCCAGTCCGAACTCGGCATTGTCTTCGAACAGGGAATTGGACCATGCTGGACCGCGGCCGTCGATATTCTTGGCCCAGGGCGTAGTCGGCAGGTTGCCGCCGTAGATCGAAGAACAGCCGGTGGCATTGGCGATCACGGAACGGTCTCCAAAGAGCTGAGACATCAGCTTCAGATACGGCGTCTCGCCGCATCCGGAACAAGCGCCGGAGAATTCAAACAAAGGCTCCTGCACCTGTTGCTGGCGGATATTGCTGGTTTTGATCTTCCGGCGGTCAAGTTCTGGAATTTTGAGGAAGAAGTCCCAGTTCTCGCGCTCGGGCGCGCGCAGCGGGGGCTGGGGCACCATGTTGATCGCTTTCAGGCGGGTTTCGCTCTTGTTCTTGGCGGGACAGATATCGACGCAGATGCCGCATCCAGTGCAGTCTTCGGGGGCAACCTGGATGGTGTATTTCAAATCCTTCCAGTCTTTGTCGCGCACCTCGGTCGACTTGAAAGTCGCGGGTGCACCTTGCAGTTGCTTGGCTTCGTAGACCTTGATGCGGATGACGGCGTGCGGGCAGACCATCGCGCACTTGCCACACTGAATACAGAGTTTCGTATCCCACTCAGGAATCTCGAGCGCGATGTTGCGCTTTTCCCATTTCGCCGTGCCGGTGGGGAAGGTACCGTCGACTGGGAAAGCGCTCACGGGTATCTCATCGCCGTGGCCAGCGTAAATCACGCTGAGCACATCGCGCTCAAACTTGGGGGCCCCGGAAGCAAAGGCGGCTGGCATTTCGGTGTGGCTCGTGACTTTATCCGGTACTTTGACTTCGAACATGTGGGCCAGAGTCTCATCCACGGCGCGAAGGTTCTGCTGCACGATCTCGTCACCCTTCCGGCCGTAAGTGTAGCGGATGGATTCACGAATGGCTTCAATGGCTTCATCGCGCGGCAGAACTTTTGAAATTGCGAAGAAGCAGGTTTGCAGAATTGTGTTCATGCGCGAGCCCATACCGGTTTCGCGCGCCACCTGATAAGCGTCAATGATGAAAAAGCGGGCCTTCTTGGCAATCAGTTGTGTCTGGACTTCGCGCGGCAACTGGTCCCAAACTTCGTCCTTATTGAAAGGACTATTGAGGAGGAAAACGCCGCCCGGGACCAGGGCACTGAGCATGTCGTAGCGCTCGAGGAAGATCCACTGATGGCAGGCCACGAAGTTGGCCTTCGACACCAGGTAGCTGGAGCGGATGGGCTGGGGCCCGAAACGGAGGTGCGAAACCGTCATCGCGCCCGACTTCTTGGAGTCGTAGACGAAGTAGCCTTGCCCATAGTTGTCAGTGTTCTCGCCGATGATCTTGATCGAGTTCTTATTCGCGCCCACCGTACCATCCGCGCCCAGGCCGTAGAACATGGCTCGCACCACGCTGTCGGGCTCGATGGAGAAATCGGAATCGTAATCCAGGCTGGTATGGCCCACGTCGTCCTGAATGCCGACGGTGAAATGGTCTTTGGGTTTGGCCGCCGCTAGGTTGTCATAAACGGCTTTGACCATGGCAGGTGTGAATTCTTTGGAGGAGAGGCCGTACCGTCCGCCGATGGTTTCCGGTGCGGACTTCAGCGTTCCATAGCCCAGTTTGATTCCTTCCTGAAGCGCGCTTACGACGTCGAGGTAGAGTGGCTCTCTGCCGGCGCCCGCTTCCTTGGTGCGATCCAGAACCGCAATCTTACGCACGGTTGCGGGTAGAGCTTCTAAGAATCGCTTGACGGAGAACGGCCGGTAGAGACGGACTTTCAGCAAGCCAACTTTCTCGCCGGGCTTGGCCAGATGATCGTTCAGATAATCCACCGTCTCGTGCGCAGTCTCTGCGCCGGAGCCCATCATGACGATCACGCGCTCGGCATCGGGCGCGCCCACGTAGTCGAACAGGTGATAAGAACGGCCCACAACTTGGGAGAACTTGTCCATGACCGCCTGGACCTTATCCGGGCATGCGTCATAGAAAGGGTTGCCGGCTTCACGCGCCTGAAAGAAGACGTCAGGATTTTGTGCGGTTCCGCGCAACACGGGATGGTCGGGAGAAAGCGCTCGCTGCCGGTGCTCGACGACGCGATCCATATTAATGAGGGCGCGCATGTCGTCTTCGGTGAGCAACTCGATCTTGTTGACTTCATGGGACGTGCGGAAGCCGTCAAAGAAATGCAGGAAAGGGATGCGGGTTTCGAGTGTAGCGGCGTGCGCGATGAGTGCCAGGTCCATGGCCTCCTGGACCGAGTTCGAGGAGAGCATGGCGAATCCCGTGGTCCGGCAGAACATTACGTCGGAGTGGTCGCCGAAAATCGAGAGGGCGTGGGTTGCAACCGTGCGCGCGCTGACGTGAAACGCCGTCGCCGTAAGTTCGCCGGCGATCTTATTCATGTTCGGGATCATCAGCAGCAGGCCCTGTGACGCGGTGAAGGTGGTGGACAGGGCTCCGGTCTGGAGCGCGCCATGAACCGCCCCGGAAGCGCCGCCTTCACTTTGCATTTCGATCACGTGGGGTATGGTGCCCGAGATATTGGGGACCTCTTCGGACATCCATTGGTCCGCCCATTCGCCCATGTTGGACGAGGGTGTAATGGGATAAATGGCGATGACCTCGTTAAGGCGGTAGGCGACATACGCGACGGCTTCGTTGCCGTCCATGGTCTTGAACTTACGCTTCATGACTTTCCCTTCTGAATTTCTCTGTAGCCCCGACCGTTCTGAGCGAACGGTCCCATATACATATAGAGGATGACGGAAGGATGAGATATTGTCGGGAACGTGGAGCACAGGGACGTGTGATTCACGTCACAAAGAAAAATGACTAGAGCGTGTTTCAAAAATAGGTTCGTCCTCGCGTTAGGCGCTGATGCGTGAGGGAGGTTGGCTATTGAGCTTCCACCATGAAGAAACGGCACGCGTTACCGCCGGATGAGCATCGGGCACTGATTGGAGCACTATTTTCACAGTGCACGGAACAGCGCTTACGGATCAGTTTTCTCAACGTCTAAACTCTCGAAACACCTTCTTCTTAAGCGACGAGACCATTACAAGGCGGCGCGGAAGGCTCCCATGAAACGGTTTGCTGTTTCAATCCTCTTGCAGATTGCATGCGTTATTCTGCCGACTGCCATTGCGCCGTGTCAGGCCCTGACGGACCGCCAAATAGCGAGCCGTCTAAGGGCGTATCTCAAGCCGTTCGATGAGACCAAGAACCTCAGCGGAACCGTGCTTGTTGCTCGCAGGGGCCGTGTTCTATTTCGGCAGAGCTACGGAATGGCGAGCTATGAGTTGCAGGTGCCGAATTCGACCGAGACTCGCTACCATATCGCCTCCGTTTCGAAGCCGTTCACGGCGTTGGCGATTCTGCAATTACAGGAACAGAGACGTCTCATCCTGTCTGATCCCGTATCTCATTACATCCCAGACTTTCCTAACGGCGACCGGATCACACTGGACAACTTGCTGACGCATACTTCGGGCATTCACGATATCAACGATCTGCCCGATTATGACATTTTCGCTCGCAGCCCTCACACTGTCGAGCAACTGGTGGCCAAGTTTGCCAGTTTGCCTCTGGACTTCCAGCCCGGCACCGATCAACAATACAGCAATTCCAACTACAACCTGCTCGCTCTGGTGTTAGAAAAAATTAGCGGTGACAGTTACGCCGATTACTTGCGCAGACACGTCTTTGAGCCCGCGGGAATGCAGAATTCAGGGCCCGACGGCGACGCCTCACGCGTAATCCCATCTCTCGCTTCCGGCTATGTACCCGCCGGCATCAGCGACTACGAGAGGGCGCCTTACATCGACTGGTCGAACAAAACGGGAAACGGTTCTTTGTACTCGACCGCCGACGACCTCTATCGCTTCGATCGCGCGCTCAATACGGATACTCTGCTGAAGAGCGCCACTCGCCAAAGATACTTCGTTGACGGCACAGAGAACCGTTATGGCTGGTACACGTGGAGACGCGCGGGGCACCGCTTGATGGCCGCCAAAGGTCGTAGTCCTGGCTTCACAGCCGAACTGGACCGCTTTCCTGACGACGACGTAACAATTATTCTGCTCAGCAACAGCTATAGCACCGTTTCCCAAGATCCGATGGCAGCGGGCCTTGCTGCAATCGTCTTCGGCCAGCAAACTCCGCCATCTACACCTATACACGCTGTCAAGATCCCAGACTCACTTTTGGCATCGTACGCAGGACAGTATCAGTACGGGCCAGACTATTTCGATCCCAATGCAAAATTCACTTTGACAGCGAAGCCGGGTTTCCTGCTCATGCACATCGGGGAGCAGCACATGCCGCTTGTTCCACTTTCGCAGGCGGATTTCTTAGAGCGGAAATTCTTTGGGCGCATGGTGATGTTGACAGATGCTGAAGGAAGAGTGTCAGGCTTGACATGCCGCTACGGGGATAAAACTTTCACAGCTCGGCGGTTAGACGTCAGGTGAGCAATCTTCATGGATTCGCCGCCAAGCCAAACCTGAAGCATAAGTAATAGCCTTTTTCGATCTCCTCGCTAGCCACTCAGTTCACTTGCCTCGCACATGAGCACCTTCTGCGAGGCCGAACCTACTTTTGAAACACGCTCTAGAAAATGGAGGTCGGGTAGAAAGTACTTACAGGTCCAAGTCGGCGCGGAGCGAAGTCATGTCTTCATCCGCTTTAATGCGAAAGCCCAGTCGTCTAAACACAGCTTGCATGGCTATGTTGTCAGGCAACATTTCGGCGGACACGTGGCTTAACTTTTCATCGCGGGCAATTTGAACGACACGGCGGAGCAATTCGTGGCCCAAACCCAGCTTTTGATACTTATCGGAAACCAGCGCAGCAACTTCGGCTTCACTCCTGGCGTGGAGCTTGTTCATACGCCCAACACCAAGAATCCGGCGTTCTCCCGTGGCGGGATCGGTGTGTTCGGCTACCAGCGCCATTTCGCGGTCGTAGTCGCCGAAACAGATGCGCAGCAGCCGTTCATGCGCCACTCGCCGACTCAGGCTGAGGGAACAGAAGTAGCGCAAGTAGACGCTGCGATCGGAAAGCGTCTCGTGAAACTTAGCAATCAGCGGTTCGTCTTCGGGACGGATGGGACGGATGGTTACTTCAGTTCCATCCTTCATGGTCCAGGACGAGACGTAGCGCAGGGGATAGGGACGGATGGCGGGTTTGGGCAACTGGTCGCGGGTTACGGCGAGTGGGTGCAACACGATTCGGGCATCGAGCGCGAGCAGGTGTTCCGGCGAAGCCAGCAGGGGATTGATATCGATTTCGGAGATCCAGCGCTGTTCGAGCACTAGCTGGCTGAAGCGGACTAACAAGCTCTCCAGTGCCGCCAGGTTGACCGGCTTGCGTCCGCGGACTCCCTGCAGCGCGGTGAAGATTCGGGTTTGCTCCATCAATCTTTGTGCCAGCGTCGTGTTCAGCGGCGGAATCGCCAGGGCGCGGTCGCGATACACTTCGACCAACTGGCCGCCGGAGCCGAACAGGATTACGGGCCCAAACTGCGGGTCGATGCTGCTGCCGAGGATTAATTCGTAACCATCGAGCTTCACCATGGGCTGCACGGTTGCGCCGGAGAATTGGCCGGGCCCAGCTTTTTCGGCAACCGAAGACTGGATGGCGCGATAAGCAGAACGAACTTCCGCTTCATCCTGCAAGTTCAGCTTGACGCCGCCGACATCCGTTTTGTGGGTGATGGTTTCGGAAAGGACTTTCACGACAACCGGGAAGCCGAGCTCCGCAGCGATTTTAGCCGCCTCGTCTTCATTGGCCGCAGCGCGGGTTTCCACCACCGGGATACCGTAGAGCGACAACAACTGCTTCGACTCCAACTCTGTGAGCAGGACGCGGCCCTTGTCTCGCGCACTCAGAATGATGTGCTCAGCTTGAGTGCGGGATGAGCCCTCCAGCTCAGATTGGTCGGTCAGCGAGGGAGTCTCGTAGAGTCCGCGCAGGTTGCAGCTGTAGCGCCACATATAGGTGAAGGCCCGCGCCGCTGTGTCGGGATATGGAAACGTTGGAATGCCCGCGGCATTCAGGATAGCTTCTCCGGCTGCAATGCTGTTTCCTCCCATCCAGCTGGCAAGTATCGGCTTCGGTCCCTTGGCATGGGCCTTCATGCGTTCTGCCACCTGCACAGGATCGGCCATGGCTTGCGGGACGAGAATGACCAGCAATCCATCACTGTTCGGGTCTTGCGAAGCAATTTCGAGGGCGCGAGCATAGCGCTCGGAATCGGTATCGGCGAGAACAT
>Ga0209415_10001424_pt1 | contig 45866 bp, 42 predicted proteins | sample PeaSoiSIISIP2007_FD_187696 | JGI IMG/M metagenome (GOLD analysis project Ga0209415, IMG submission 187696) | Peat soil microbial communities from Weissenstadt, Germany - SII-SIP-2007 (SPAdes) (version 2) | ecosystem: Environmental > Terrestrial > Soil > Wetlands > Peat | place: Germany... | reverse complement strand
CGGCAAGTTCGGCATCCATACCACGCGCAAGCGGCTCATCCAGAGGCAGCGCGAGTTGAAGGCCGGCGGCAAACCGTTCCGCGCCTTCGAAGTGCTGAACCTAGGCCGCTACGAGCGCCAGGCGTATCTCAATGTCTCCGGGCGGCTCACCGGCAAGAAGAAAGAGCAGGCGCTTGCCCGCAAGGAACAGGAGTTCCGCGACTTGATCCTGAAAGCCTACCGTGCCGAGCCGTTGCCGGACACGGGCTTTTTCCACGGCAAAACCGGCGGGCGGCTCGTGGTCGTCGGCCCGATCAATCTGCCGGTGGGGCGGTTGTTCGTGGAGGAAGTCATCACGGAATGCTGCAAGCGCGGGGCGTCGCGCGTGGACGTGCTGGCGTTCGAGTTCGAGATGGGCCTGTTCCCCGCCGTGCTAGACGAAGCGAAGCACAAGGGCATTGACCTCGCGCCCAAGACGATTCCGCCGGAGGTCTTCGACAAGCGCGCGGTGGAAAAGGGCCAAGTGCGTTTCTACGACGTGGCCTACGTCGAGGCCACGCCGCGTTTCGACCAGAAAAACGCGCTCGCCGTGGCGGTCGAGTTGACGGATTTCTCGGTCTACTACTCGCAAGGCCTCGTGGACGCCATCGCCGCCGATTTGAAGGAAGGCAAGAGCGAGGTGGTGTGCGAACAGGGCAAGCTCCTCAAGGTAAGCAAGGACAAGCAAGGCATCGTCACGCGCGCCCTGCTGACGAAGCAGTGGACGGACTGGGTGGATTACTGGGCGGTGGATTTCGATTACGAGAGCCGGAAGGAAATCATCAAGGTGGCGAAGAACCTTGGTGTGGAAGGGCAACTTCCCGGCACGGCGGACACCGGTGAGTTTATTGAGTTTGAGGAGCGTTGGACGGGTTCCTACGTGTTCGAGAACGAGTGGCAGAGCTTTCGCACCCGGCAGAACCGCGATCTGGAATTAACCACCGCGGCCCACACCTACGCCAAACCCGGTCGCTACGTCGTCGCCGTGAAGGTGATTGACATCTTCGGCAACGATACGATGACGCTCGTCCCGGTGACCGTGGGGTGAACAGTAGGAAGTCGCGCAGAAGTGCTTTTCCTGCTCCGCCTCGGTGAAGGTGGGTTGTGGCCGTACGCGCGCCCGGCCCTGGCCTTCTCGCGAACGGAATCGCCAAGCGGAGATCATGCGCGAGTTCCGCGATCCGCAGAAGGCGACGGCGCCCGCACCTGACCTGCTGGGGCAGATGGCCGATCTGATCGCGACCGTGCCGTAACTGGCAAAGGTCGTCATGACGTCGTCGCGGCCGAGGTTCTGGCTCCACGCCTTGAATTGCTCGGGCGTCGCGGCTTGAGCCGATATACGGATCGGGGTAAAGTAAGGAATCCTTACTTGCGGATGAGGAGAGAAGCCAATGCTCGCCAAGGTCACTGCCAAGAACCAACTGACGCTGCCCAAGAGCGTGACCGCCGCCGTCGGCGCGGCCGAATACTTCGAGGTCGAGGCACGGGTGGGTCGGATCATCCTCACCCCCGTGCGCATCCAGCGCGCCGACGCCGTGCGCGCGAAGCTCGCCGACCTCGGGCTGGACGAGCAAGACATCGCCGACGCCGCCGCGTGGGCCCGGCGGCCGGCGCGGAAGACGGCGCCGGGACGGAAATGAGCCGAGCACCCCGCGTGGTGCTCGACACCAACCTCGTGCTCTCGGCACTGGTGTTCACGCACGGTCGCCTCGCGGCCTTACGCCACGCCTGGCGTGACGCGCGCTGCCGGCCACTCGTGTCCCAGGCTACGCTGGCCGAGCTCATCCGCGCGCTCACCTACCCGAAGTTCAAGCTCTCTGCCGAAGAGCAGCGCGAGTTGCTTGCCGATTACCTTCCCTACTGCGTCACCGTGCGCATGCCAGCCAAAGCGCCCAAGACCCCGGCGTGCCGCGATTTGTTTGACGTGCCGTTCCTGCAACTCGCGATCGCCGGCAAGGCCGATTATCTCGTCACCGGCGACGGGGATCTGCTCAGCCTGGCGAGAAAGTTTTCCTGCCCGATCATCACCGCCGGCCAATTCCTGGCCAAGCTGGAGAACGGTTGACCGCATAGCGGCCCCGCCGAACGAACGCCGGCCGCAGGCCCTAGCGAATCCTGAACGGGAAGATGAAGGTGAAGCCGCCCGGCGGAGGCGGCGGGGCGTAAACAACCGGCGGGGGCGCATAGTAGACGTCCGGCGCCGGCGCGTAGATGACCCCGCGGTGATACCTGCGTCCGTGACGATAGCGCTGCTGCTCGTGCGCCCGCCCATGGCGCTCATGATGGTCGTCGGCTCGCGCCGGCCGCACGGCCACAACGGCGCTGACGATTGCGAGCGCCAGCGCCAGCGCGCCGATCGTGATGCGCCAATCCCTGATGAACGTGGTCGAGTTTTCCATAGTGACTTCTCTATTCCTGGAGCGACGTCCCGCAATCGGATGAATGATGCTGTCTGGTCGGACGCGGCCTACTCATCACTTGTGCCCTTTTTCTGCAGCGCCTACGCGGCTTCGGAATACGGCATCGGCGGTCTTCTTTTGTGCGTCCGACATACTGTCGTAGAGAGCTTGGAAGATCGGAATGAATTTATGGATTCCGTCTGCATGCGCATCGATCGCCGCCGCATAGGATTTAAGTTCGTCGACGGCGCTCCTCGATTGTGCGTTCTGAGCCGCCTCCGTGCGATGATCTGCCATCGCCTTCGCGTTCTCGCGCATCACCTGGGCGACATTGGTCCAGAGGGTCTCCTGAGCCGCCGTGATGTGGAGGCTGCTGTGCAGCGTCTTGATGCGCGCCTCGACAGGGTCAGCCGGAGCGGGTTTGGTTTTCCCCGCCGCCTGGGCGAGGTCGCCCGAGGCCGAGAGGAAAGGGCTGGCGAAAACGATGGTAGCGAACAGCGTCGCCACTGCAACTCTGCGCGCAGCCGGATGCGTGATCAGAAACATGATGTCCTCCCTCTGTCTGGCTGCGGTCATGGAAACCGGAGCCGGTCTTCAACTATCCAACGTGCTCATGTGGTGTGGCCGTCGCCTACGTCCCTTGTATAAGAGGACCGACGGCGCCGTAAGCTCGCACTACTACGCGCGTGGTTCTACGCGCTGCACTGCCCCGCACGCCGCCGACAGGGAGGGCGAGCATCCCCGTTCCAATGAGTCCCGATGGGAAGAGCTCCTATGCGGCCGAGCCCGCCAGCGGGCGCAATGATCCTGATTTATGATGGTTTCGCAGGAGCCCATTGCCATTGATAAGCGTGGTGGTTACCCATACGGTGTCCGCAGTAGTGAACACGTTACCCAGCCCGCACGCGGGGCACAACGGCCCCCACCCTGACACGTACGAGCCCACTGGGGCACAAGCCTTCGACAACGCCTGGGCGTAGCCCACGCAGACGGAAGGACGTCGATGAAAGAGATGGCGCAGGTGGCGTTTGCCTCCTTGGAGATCCCAACACCGGAGATGCCAACAGCCACACAGCCGCACGCTGCCCTGCCCTGGTCAGGCATCCGCGCCTTGATGCTGGCGGTGCTCGAGGATGCTATCCACAACTTGAGGTCACCGGAAAGGATTGCGCGTGCTGAAGCGGAGCAGTGGATCACGAGCGGGGAGCGCCGATATGCCTTTTCGTTCGCGGTGATCTGCGAGACACTCAATCTCGAGCCGAGCGCGGTACGCCGGTCGGTCATCGGACTGCTGGAGAAGAAACGGGGACGTGGCCGCCTTATGACACGCAGCCGACCCAATGTGCGCCCCGCCGGGACTCTGCAGCTGGCGAGGGCCGGCCGTCAGTCTGCTGGAAGGAGAGACCGTCGTGGTCGTTTCTCCTGTTGATCGTACTGAGTCTCAGCGCTGTAGATGACGTGCCCGCTGGCGGTGCTGAGCGGGCACGCGGTTACACGCGTGGGTCTGCTTTCCGGGCCCCCAGCACGACGCGGACCAGCTGCGCGGCCGAGGAGACGTTCATCTTCGAGAACACCCGGCGACGGTGCCCTTCGACAGTGCGGACACTGGCAGGTAACGCCGATGCGATCTCCTTGGACGTGCTGCCCGCGATCAGCAGCTCCATCACTTGGTGCTCGCGCGGCGTGAGATGCGCGAGTCGCTCCATCACGACGGCGCGGTCGGTGGTCGCCGCGCGTGCCTGGTGATCGAGGTCGATCGCGGCACGTATCCGCTCCAGCAACACGGTGGGCGGTACGGGCTTTTGCAGGAAGTCGAAGGCCCCTGCCTGCAGCGCCCGCACGGAGGTCCGCACATCCCCGTAGCCGGTCAGGACGATGATGGGGAGTATCGCCTTGCGCCGGCGGAGGTCGTCCTGGAGGTCCAGACCGCTGCCGTATCGCAAGCGGACATCCAGCACGAGGCAGCCCGGGTGCTCAGGATCATAGGCGACGAGAAACTCCTCACCCGAGGCGTACGTCTCAACCGCGAGTCCGGCCGACTCCAGCAGGGCGCGCAATGACTTGCGCACGCCGACGTTGTCGTCGACCACAAAGACCGTCGCTTCGGCAGTCGTGTAGGGCGCCGCTGCCACGCTGGCCGTCGCGGCCGCACGGCCGGAAGCCTCAACCCTGGGGCACTCTCTCAAAGCAAGCGCAGACAGCACGGACAGAGCTCGCTCCTCTACGTCACGTCTTCAATCGGGCCGGCCATGGCGCCACGCCGTGACGGCGCCATCGGCGCGTCCGCCACCCGGAGAAGAAACTCATCCACACCGGCAACGCGCAACTGCGTCGGCTGCGCACTAGGGATGCGCCGAATCACTGCTGCCTCCTTCAGTGGGGGGGTGCCCCGGCGGCACCGGAAAGGGGGGCCGGGAAGCGCCGCCGGGGCTGTGTGTGTAGAGAGATGCGGCCATTCGACGCGCAGCTCTACACGTCTGTTCTGGGCTCGGCCGTCCGCGGTGCGGTTGGACGCCACGGATCCGATTCGCCAAACCCTGCAATGATTCTCTTTCATTCTTTGATCGGCCCGCGCGGGCGCGTTGCTTCACGGCGTCTGATCGAGGTGCCGTTCGAACGCTGCGATTTGTTTTTCTACGTGCTCCTTCGCGACCCCGTATTTCTGCTGCAGCAATCCGGCGAGCTTGTCGCGCTTGAAAGTTCCAGTGGTGGGTTACCCCGGTTAGCTGAAGATTCGCTGCCATCGCCATGCCGCCGCTTCTCAATAGTGGAGAAATGGCGGCACCGTAAGCTCGCAATACTACGCGCGTAGTTCTACGTGGGTTGTCGACCCGTGGGTCGACAGCGCGTGGACCGACGGCGTCGCGTGAGGATCTACGCGCGCGAACCGGCTTCTCGCGTACCCAGCACGGTGCGCACCAGCTGGGCGGCCGAGGAGACGTTCATCTTCGAGAACACCATGCGTCGGTGCCCTTCGACGGTGCGGACGCTGACGTGCATCGCCACCGCGATCTCTTTGGACGTCTTGCCGGCCACCAGCAGCTCCATGACTTCGCGCTCGCGTGGCGTGAGGCGCGCCAGCCGCTCCAGCACGCCGGCGCGTTCGGTGGTCACCGCACGTGCCTGGCGATCGCTGTCGAGCGCCGCGCGGATGCGTGCCAGCAACAGCTTGGGCGGCGCCGGCTTTTGCAGAAAATCGACGGCACCCGCCTTCAGCGCCCGCACCGAGGTCGGCACATTGCCGTGGCCGGTCAGCACAATGATGGGGAGCATCGCCTGGCGCCGGCGCAGTTCGTCCTGCAGGTCCAACCCGCTGCGGTGTCGCAAGCGCACGTCCAGCACCAGGCACCCTGGGCGCTCCGGGTCGTACGCGGCGAGGAACTCTTCGCCCGAGGCGTAGGTCTCCACCGTGAGCCCCGCCGACTCCAGCAGCGCGCGCAACGACTTGCGCACGCCGACGTTGTCGTCCACTACAAAGACCGTCGCCTCGGCGGTCATGTGGCACGCTTCTTCCGCGCCGCCCTGGGTGCCTGCAGCAGTGGCAGCGTGAAGCGGACGGTGGTCCCCGGGCCCCCGTCGGCGCGGCGCTTCACCCAGATCCGGCCTCGATGCGCCTCGATGATGGAGCGGCTGATCGCCAGGCCCATGCCCAAACCGTGCGGCTTGGTGGTGAAGAAGGGCTCGAACATGCGCTCTGTGGTTGCGGCAGAGACGCCGGTGCCGGTATCGCGCACGGCCACTTCCGCCATGCCCTTCGCCGCCCACACCTGCAGCTGGATCTCTTGGCGGGCGCTGGGTGCTTCGCGCAGCGCGTCGATGGCATTCTGCATCAAGTTCACGATGATCTGCTCGATCTGAATGCGGTCCGCATGGATCGGCAGCGGTTGCGGGGGCACATCGAGCCGCAGGGTGATGTGGCCCTCCTGGATCTCGCGACCCAACAAACGCGGAACGTTGCGGGCGATCTCGCGCAAATCCGTCGGCTCGAACTGCGGCTGTCCCTTCTCGATGAAGTGGCGCAGATGCTGCACGATGCTCCCGGCGCGCACGGCCTCCTCCGATGCCTCGTCCAACAGCGCCAGGAGCTTCTCGGACTCGGCCTTGCCCGACCGCACATAGCGCGCACACGCTTCCACCCCGTTCGCAATCGCCGACAGCGGCTGGTTGAGCTCGTGCGCCAAGCCGGTAGCCAGCTCGCCGACGGTGCTGATGCGCAGCGCGTGCGCCAGTTCGGCTTGCCGCTGCCGCACCTGTTCTTCGAGATGCTTGCGGTCCTCGCTCTCCCGGAGGGCTTCTTGCGCCTGTTGGCGCTCGGTGATGTCTTCAATGGCGAGAAGGATGAGATACGGACGATCGGCACCGCGATCGATGGCGCGTGCATTGAGCTGCATGATCCGCGGACCAATCGATTCAAAATTCGCTTCCAAATCGAAATCGTTCAGCGCGCGCTTCTGGGGGAGAACCTCTGCGAGCAACGCCCGCAACGTGGGAATATCCCACTGGCCGTTGCCTAGCTCGTACAGCAACTGTCCAACCGTGTCCTCCTGGGAGACCTGGAAGGTGGCGTAGAAGGACTGATTTGCCGAACGCACCCGCAAATCCGCGTCGAGCACCAGCAGCGGTTCGCGCACCGTGTCGACGATCGACTCGGCGTATAGCCGCGCCTCTTGGAGCGCCTCCGCCGCCACGTCGGAAAATGTCATCACCACACCTTCGGTCCGCTTGTCGCGCGTGCGGTAGGGGAGGACTTGGCGGACGTACCAGCGGCCGTCGTGGGCTTGCACCTCCGTCTTCGGCGCGATCGGCTGCTGCAGGACCGCCGCGGCGTCGGGCAGGAGATCAGGGTCGGCAAACTTCGGCGCGATGTCGCCGATCGCGCGGCCGATATCCGATGGGATCAGGCTGAAGAGCCGGGTGGCGGCAGGTGTGAAGCGCCGGATGCAGAGGTGCGTGTCCAAAAATAGCGTCGCAATGTTGGTGCTGGTCAGCAAGTTATCCAGGTCGTTGTTGCTTGCCTCCAGCTCCCCGATTTTGTGCTCCAGTTGCGTGTTAGCCGTGGTGAGCTCCTCGTTGAGCGATTGGAGCTCTTCCTTCGAAGTTTCCAACTCCTCGTTGCTCGACTGGAACTCCTCGTTGACCGACATCAGCTCTTCATTCGCCGCCCGGAGATCCTCAATGGTCTGTTCCAGATCCTCCTTGGTGCTCTTCAGCTCGTACTCGAGTTGCTGCACGAGTGCCGCATCGACGGCGGTGCTGCGATCGGCGGATGGTGTCGCGGGTGCGATCTCGGGTTCGTCTTCGAGCGAGACCAGCCACAAGCCCGCGCTTTCGGTGGTGGTCGCGGTGAGCGGCTCGACCGTGATCTTGACGCGCGGGAATGCACTGCCACGGCGCATCTGGATGCCGGGAAGGACGACCCTCTGGTTGCCGCGGACGGCGTCCTGAAGTGCACTGCGCAGTTTGCTGCGCAGCCCGCTGCGCGCCTGCGCAAACAGATCCCGCGTTGGTGTACCCGCGGGTTGCATGAGGTAGTCGTCGGTCCGGCCGTGAAAATAGAGGATCTCGCCGGTGCGGTTGACGATGACGGACGCCGGTGCATAGCGCTGCAGCAGCAGGCTCTGCGCCAGCGCGGCCAACCGGGCTGGATTCGGCAGCCTCGGGGTCCGCCCGCGTGCGGCGGTCGAGACCGGGGCGACGGCGACGGGAAACTGGAGCCGGTCGTGGCGCGTCGGTCCGACGCGGCGATAGATTCGCCATTTCGCCGACACCGGCTCAAACAGATCCTCGTGCAGTCCGATCCCCTCCGCACTGCCCAGGAACAGGTAGCCGCCTTCGAGCAGGGCAAAGTGCAGCAGCGGGATGAGTCGCTCCTGGACCGCCGGCTCGAGATAGATGAAGAGATTGCGACAGCTGATCACGTCGAGCCGGGAGAACGGTGGATCGCTGACCAGGCTCTGCTGCGCGAACACGACGGTGTCGCGCAGCTCCTTGTTGACCTGGTAGCTGTGCTCCTTCTTGATGAAAAATCGCGACAACCGCTGCGGCGATACGTGGGCACCGATCCCCTCGGGATAGATACCGGCGCGCGCCCTCTCCAGTGCCTCGGCATCCACGTCCGACGCAAAGACCTGCAGGCGACAGCTCTTCCCGGCCGCCTGGATTTCTTCAATCAGGACCATGGCGATCGAGTACGCTTCCTCCCCGGTTGCACAGGCGGGTATCCACACACGCAGCGGGACGTCCGTGTGCTTCGCGGCGACCACTGGCCGAATCACGTGCTCTTGGAGGACCTGCCACGCCGCCGGCTCGCGGAAGAAACTGGTCACGTTGATCAGCAGATCCTTGAACAGCGCAGTCACCTCGGCGGGGTCGTTGCGCAACACCTCCACGTATTTGGGCAGGTCAGTGAGGTGTCTCAAGCTCATGCGGCGTTGCATACGCCGCCGCAGGGTCCCCTTCTTGTAGCCGCTGAAATCGAATTTGGTGCACGCGTGCAGCACCTCCATCGCAGTCGACAACGGGTCGGGCGCCTTCTCCGACAACGCCGCCATGCGGGTTGCCGCCACGGCCGCGTGCTGCACGTAGGCCAGCAAGGCGTCCGCCATCTCTTCAGCCGGCAAGACGTAGTCGGCGCTGCCGCTGGCGATCGCGCTGCGCGGCATGCCATCGTGCTGCACGGTGTGCGGGTCCTGCACCATCGTCATCCCGCCGCCCGCCTTGACTTCCTTCAGCCCCAGGGTCCCGTCCGTGCCGGTACCGGACAAGATGATGCCGATCGCGTGTTCCTGTTGGTCCTCCGCCAACGAATGCAGAAAGAAATCGACGGCCATGCGCAGGCTGCGCGGCGCGCTGGGCGCGCTGAGCCGTAGGGTGCGGTCGTGAATGCTCAGATACGCATTGGGTGGAATGACGTAGACACGGTTCGCCTCAACCCGCATCCCGTCCTCGGCCTGCACCACGCGCATCCGCGTGTACGTGCCGACCAACTCGGCGGTGAGGCTCTCGCGGGTCGGATCGAGATGCTGGATCAAAACAAAGGCCATGCCGCTCTCGGCCGGCAGGGCGCTGAAGAATTTCTTGAAGGCATCGAGCCCGCCCGCCGACGCACCGATACCGACGATCGGGCACACGGTCAGGCCGTGCGCTTCGCGGGGTGCGCCTTGGCGCTGCCCTCTGGAGGAACGCTTCCGTGCTGTCGGTCTCGCCGATCGCACTTGGTCGTGCTTCATTTCACCGAAACCACCAGTGCCTGATCACTTAGTCGGTGCAAGCGATCGAGGTCAAGATGCGCGCGCCGATCGAACCGATGACTTCCAGAGCCCCGTCCGTACCGTCGGGCTCGTCGCAGGGCTCGACATTGCCGACCTCCTAACCAATGCGCAAGCTGCGGAGAAGGCCCTCGCGGTTGCGGTGACGCTGTAACGCAGCCTCACCGATCTGGTGCGCGCCAATCGGATCCGGCGCGAGACCGCCCTGGCGGTTGCCAACGATCCCGCCGCGCTGGGTGAGTACTTGCGCGCTGCAGGATGCTAGCAGCCGGTCGTCTGTCTATTATTCGGACTCAGGGACACCAGCTATGACACAAAGCCCACGTCGCGCGTCGGGAAGTTCGGCAGCGTCGCAAACAGCCCGTTCAAGTCGGCGTCGGCCGCCCCGAACCATCTGGCCAGCGTCGCACCGTACTGCCCCAGCGAGATGCCCGGGAGCATGACGCCGCGATTGTCGGCGTAGTCGTCGTTGGAGGCGTTGAAGTTTGCATAGTTGGTCATCAGCGGGAACTTCCCGTAGATGTTGCCGCCCTTCACGGCGCCGCCGAGGATCAGGTGATGGTTGCCCCAGCCGTGATCGGTGCCCGAGCCGCTCGGCTGCAACGTCCGGCCGAAGTCGGAGAGCGTAAAGGCGGTTACCTGATTGGCCAGACCGAGCTGCACCGTCGCCGCGTAGAACGCGTCCAGCGCCTGGCTGACCTGCTGCAGGAGGTCCCATTGTTGGTACGACTGGCCGCCGTGCGTGTCGAATCCGCTCAGGCTGCAGAAGAACACCTGGCGGCCGACGCCGAGTTGCGCGTTCAGACTGATCATCCGAGCCACGTCTTGGAGCTGACCCCCAATGTCGGTCGCCGGGAAGGGCTTCTGAAACGCCACCGTGCCCGCCGCGCTTTTCAGCAGCGGATTGAGCGCCAGGGCGCCGGCCATCGCCGCGTTGGCCGAGTCGATGATCGCGTTGCCATTGGTCGTCGAGACCATCTGCGCCTGCGCGGCCGCGCGCGCCTGCAACGCCGCGGGCGGGTAGAGGTTCATCGCGTCTTGGTCGAGATCGTTCCCGGGCTGCAGCATCACGTTCTGCACGATCGACCCGGCACAGAACAGTGCAGGACTCTCCATCGAGATCGACACCGGAAACGCGGTAGTCGAGTTGTAGGCATAGGAAAACTCCATCAAGTCGAGCGTGCGGCCGCCCCACCCCGTGCTGCCGCTGGAGTTCGGGATGCCGGTCTGCATCTGCACGACCTGGTCGGCGTGGGAGCGGAGATTCAAGGGCAGCGGATAGCCGGGCAACGAAAACTGTGCATACGAAGTGGGTTGGACCAGCATCCCGACGTTGGCGAGGATCGCCAACTGCCCCTGAGTGTAGAGCGCCTGCAGCTCGGGCATGGCGTAGTGCAACCCGAACGGCCCCTGGACGGGATCGGAGATGGCCAACAGCTGATTCTGCGGGAGCGCCAGGGCGCCGCGTGCCGCCACGTAGGCATTGTACTGGGTGCTGTCGAGCGGCACGACGGTGTTGTGGCCGTCGTTGCCGCCGAACATGAACAGGCAGACGAGCGCCTTGTAATCCGGCAGCGCTGCCGCCTCCGCCCATTTGAATCGACTCAGACCCAGGAGCATGCCGACGCTCGCTCCGAGTTGGAGAAAATTGCGCCTCGAGATCCCGCATTCTGTCTTCATCGTGTCCCTCATCGCATCATCTCTTAGCGTTGCACGAGGTACTCGCCCGACATCGACGTCAGGTAGAGGGCCGTCAGCACGCGCGCGTTGTTGTCGGGCATCGTCGGCAGCGCATTGAGCAAGGCCGTGCGCGTCGACTGCGACATGCGGCCGAAGAGCAACGCGTTGTCGACGGCGTTGACCAATGTCGCCGGGTTTCCGGCGAGCGCGACGAACGGCTGCAGCGCCGGGTTGATCGGCCACGGGCTGTACATGAAGCCATAGAACAAGTTGGCACGGTTGACGGCATCGCTCGCCGAGTAGATCTGGAACTCGGGTCCGAAGAGGCTTGTCTTCGGGATGTGGTATGTCGGCGAGTAGTGGCCGAAGACCGATGCCGCGTCGAGCAGGCCCTCGTTCATGCCGTAGAAGAGGTAGGCGAACTGCGATGCCGGGCCGAGGTTGAGGCCGAGCGCCCGCGCCAGCGCAATTGTGTGCTGCATCGGTGTGCGCAGCCGTCCGAAGTTCGCCGGCGGCGTGTCGTTGCGCGCCTCCGGATCGAGCAGGATGGCGCGGATCACGGCCTGCATGTCACCACGCACGCCAGCGCCGTTGTCGTTGAAGACGGCGGCGATGCGCGCGATGTACGCGGGGCTCGGGTTGCTGGTGATCAGCGCCCGGATCAACCGCGTGGCCAAGAACGGGCCGACGTTCGGGTGGTTGAAGATGATGTTGATGGCGCCGTCCAGATCTTGCTGAATTGTCTGGTTGGCAGGCAGGCTCTGACCAAGAATCGTCTTGGCCGACTTGTTGTGCATCGAGTCAATCGGCAGCATCGGTCCGGGGTAATAGTTGAAGTTGCCGTATTGCGGCGGCGTCCCCGTCGAGTTGCCGTAGGTCCAGCCCGTCAGGGCCTTCGCCATTTGTTGGACATCGGTCTGCGAATACGTCGGAATGGGCACGTTCTGGGCGTCCACTTGGGCCGACCCGTCGAGGTTGAGCTGGTACAAGCCGATCGAGAAGAGCTGCATCACCTCGCGCGGGAAGTTCTCGTTCGCCGCGCCGCCGCTGACGCCGCTGTTGGCGAGATCGAGATACCAGCCCATGGAGGCGTCGACTGCGATCTCATTCAGCAGCGTGCGGTAGTTGCCGAAGGCGTCGCGACTCAGGAGCTGCAGCCACGGCACGATCTGGTCGCCGTTGGTGTTCTTGTTCATCGCCTCGACAATGATTTCGCTGAGCGCGAAGATGACGCGCTGGTGCAGCTGATCCTGGCCCGCCAGCGCATTTCCGAAGAACGCGTCGACGGCGTCGGATCGCTGCGCAGTGCTGAGCGGCGGCCACGGCGACTCGGGGGTCGCGAACTGCTCGTCGATGAAGGCGGGGATGCCGATCTGTGCGAGGTGCGCGGTGAGCTGCTGCGTCGGGCCGAAGGTCGCTTCATCGAGGAAGCGGCCGTAGGTCACGGCAAGCGGATCCTGGATGTTGATGACCGCCGCACCCTGGGTCGTGCCGTTGACGACGCTGACGGCGGAGACGGTGACGGATCCCGTCATCGGCACCGCGGCGGGTGCAGTGTACAGGCCGGCACTCGTGATCGTGCCGATGGTGGAGTCGCCGCCGACCGCGTTGTTCACGTACCATGTCACCGACTGATTGGCGTTCCCCGTCACGGTGGCCTGGAACTGCAGCGTCGAGCCGGTCTGCACCGTCGCACTTGCGGGTGCAACGCTGACCGCAATTGTCGGGTTGGCGGTAGCAACGCCGCTGGGGGTGGAGATCGCGCCCACGGTGCCGGTCCGGACGGGGGTGCGCGTGGACACCGTCTCCGTGCGAACGGCGGTGGGCGTAGCGGCAATCCCCGAGGTGGTCGTAGCGGTCATGGTGAGCGTCGAAGCTGGGCCGGAGGTGGCGGTCCGAACCATGGTCGGTGTGGAAGCCGGGTCCGTGCGAACCATGGTCGGTGTCGAAACCGCCGCTGCGGTATTCGTCCGCACCATGGTCGGCGTGGAGACCGCACTCGGGGTGGCGGTACGAGGCATGGTCGGCGTCGGAACCGCTTCGGTTCTGGTCTTGGTGGGTGTGAAGACCGCGCTCGGGGTGGCGGTACGAGGCCTCGTGGGCGTAGCAGAAGGCGGCGCGGCAACCGTAAGAATGAGAAGTGCCGACACTGCGCCCGGCCCAGGGTTCGCAACCGTGATGTTGATCGAGCCTGCCTTCGTAGCGCTCCCGGTTGCCGTCAGCTGTGCGGGCGAGTTGAAAGTCGTTTGCAGGGGTACGCCGTTCCACAGCACCCGGGCGCCGCTGACGAAACCGCTGCCGATGACTTTCAGCGTGAACGACCCAAGCGGCAGCGGATTCGGGCTGAGAGTCGTGAGCGACGGCGTCTGGTTGATCACCGTGATCACGCACGTCGCGGAATTCGTGGACACTGCGGTGCTCGTGGCCGTCGCTGTGACTTTCCAACCCGCCGGCGGCGTTGCCGGTGCGGTGTACTTGCCGGTGCTATCAATGAAGCCGACGACCGAGTTGCCGCCGGCGATGCCATTGACCGACCAGCGGACGGCCGTGGTGGCCACACCGTTTGCATACGCGGTCAATCGTCGGTCACCGCCAACGGCTACGCTCGCGGACGTTGGCGAAACCGTCAACGTCTGGGCGATGGCGGGCGCCGCGGCGGCGACCATCAACAGAAGCAACGTGAGCGTGAGTTGTCTGTGGCCGTGTGTACGCACGTTCATCCCCCCTCGGCAAAATTGGCTCGACGCAAGCGGCTTGCAAGGAGCTCGCCACGGCGGCGGACTCGTGGGCCGCGACCACAGGGGCTGACCACCTGCTGAACGATGGGGGCTCGGCGTTACAAAAACCCTTGCTCTTGAGCAAACGCGTCGCCGAGCGCTACGCCCCGCTGACTGCACAGAGGTGCGCACCTCTCATAGCGGGAACAGCATCCCGCACGGCAAGGCTCAAGACGACACGTGGCTTTCGGCAGCGTGAAGTAACCCGTCGTGCCTGGGGCCTCGCAGCTGTCCATCCACATCGTGCCGCCCATGTGCCGCAGCGGGAAGGCTCTTACTGCAGTCCACCAGCGGCGCTGTCGTATGTCCACACCCTGCCGGTACCGTTGGGATGCGTGGAGGTGCCGGTGAAGGATCCTCCACCATTTCTCATTCGGATGGTCACGTTCTTCGACAGCCGGAATCCCGGCAGTCTCTGGCCACAGTTGGCGTTCCTGCAGCTCACGTACGCGCCGCTGGTTGCAAACAGCCCTTCCTCGGCGCCGGCGGCGTTGCGCAGGTCCGAGACGGCGGATGCATCGAAGCCCCTTTGTCGATAGGAACTAAACTGTGTGATGGCAATCGCCGCTAGGATCCCGATCAAGGCCACGGCAACCATCAGCTCGATGAGCGTAAAGCCACGGTCGTTCAAGTCTGCACCTAGCTGATTACGATCCAGTCCTGCGCATTGCCCCGCAACCTTCATTCGCGCTCAACGCTGCCCCTGCCGCTGCAACACGCGTACCAGATCCGCCGCACCGCGGACCCTCATTGGAGAAGTGCCGAGCCGACTGACGGCTCAAGGGGAAAATGACAAATCTTGACCAAACCAGTGTTGCGACCTCGACACCTCTGCTCACGTGCGGGGTCCGCACCTCGGAGATGCCGATTCCGCAGCACAGCGGTTGCATCGTCTCCGACCGCGCCGGTGAGACGCTGGACATGCCGGCGGCATTGTGGTTGCTCTTCCCTTGCTCCAAGCAACCTGATCGTCGTGGGCGGACGGCTTCTGGGCAACCAACTGCGATCCGCGGATGCGGATCGGGCAAGCGGAGGGACATCATGGCACATCGGGTCGATGGACACGCGCATCATGGGGAAACTCGCTACACCCGCGCAACGTTCTGGAGAGCCGCTGCACGCCTCGGGCGCGCCGGCGCTATGCTCATTACAATAGCGAGCGCGTCCGTTGCCGCGGGGCAGGGTCCGCCGCCATCCCCGCCCGTCACCTACGTCTCGGGCTTCGGGGAGCCGCTGACGGCGCTGCTGTTGCTGCAGAACGCATCCGATCTACAGACCTTTGCCACAGGACAGCTCAATTTCCTCGAGGTCGAAGACCTGCCGACGCTCGGACCGATCTTCAACAGCCGCTCGTGCAGCACCTGCCACTTCCAGCCGGCCCTCGGCGGCTCCGGCGCGTTCATCAACGAGGTGCGCGTCCGCAACAACACCGCCGGCGGCCCGCTGCACATCTTCGCCACTGACAACATGCTGACCGCCGGCCCGCAGAAGCAGGGCGGGGTAACGATCTTCACCAACGGCATGGCGTCGCCGCCGTTGGGCTGCCAGATCACTTCGTCGAAGTGCAACAAGTCGCCGTGCCAACGGGAAGAGGCGAAACGCACGACGTTCAGTACCGGTTTGAAAATCTGCGACCCCACCAGCGCGAGCTTCGCCACGGGAGCCAACTGTATCGCGGAACGGCAGGCCACCCCGCTCTTCGGGTTGGGCTTCGTCGAGGCGGTGGCGGACAGCACCTTCAACGCGCTTGCGGCCGGCCAACCGCCGGACATTCGTGCAACCGTGAAGACGGTCAATGAGCTCGGCGCCACGCGCGTCGGACGCTTCGGGTGGAAGGACGATCACGCGACCTTGCGCAGCTTCGCAGGCGACGCCTATCTGAATGAGATAGGTATCACGAATCCGGATTTTTCAGCGGAACGCACCACGTGTGCGCTGAACAAAACCAAGTTCGGCGTGCTGCTCGACACGGCCGACGATCCCGAGGACACGACCGACAACGGCGGCCACGCCGACATCGATCGCTTCGCGGACTTCATGCGCGCGTTGGCGCCGCCGCCGCAACTGCCGCAGAACAACGATGCGCAAGCGGGCCACGCACGGTTCGATGCTATCGGCTGCGCCGGCTGCCACGTCGAAACCCTCACCACCGCCGCCAATCCGTCATCGTTTGTCCCGTCGACCACGGGCGGCGTGCCAATTTCTGCGACCCTCAACACGCTGCTCGCCAGCCAAACGTTCCAGCCATTCTCCGATTTCCTGCTGCACGACATGGGCGCGCTGGGCGACGGCATTACGTCCGACGCCGCCGGACCGACGCTGATGCGAACAGCGCCGCTCTGGGGGATCCGCGCGCGCTCGCGATTCCTGCACGACGGTCGCGCGGAGACGATTACCGACGCGATCACGCTGCATGCCGGCCAAGGTGCGGCTGCGGCGGCGGCATTCCAGGGGTTGTCACCCAGACAGCAGCAGCAGGTCATCGATTTCCTGAACACGATTTAGTCGGCGCGCGCATGATTGCGGTGCCGCATGCTCTGTCTCGGCGTCATGATGACGCATCCTTCTGATCCACTGGGCGGCACCGCGGGCGATACCGCGAGCACGTTGCGGCGGACCCGCCAGGTGCAGGTGCTGATTCTGGCCGTGGTCGGCAGTGCCCTTGCCGTCACCGTCTGGCAGAGCTTCACCAGCGTGGCGGCAGTGTCGCGTGCGGTCGGCCTGGGACAGGGCGAAACCTTTCTGCACGCAGTCCGCTACGCGCTCCGTCCGGGACAGGTCCCCAATGAGTACACGCTGCAGGGGGTGCTGGAGGACCAGTGGCGACACGGCCTGCGTTGCGTCCTGCTGCTCACGCCGGATGCCCGCGTCACGCTGCGCGCGGGAACGTGTGAAACGCCGGATGCGGCGATGCCCGAGCTGATGGCCCGCTTCCGGCCGGGGCAGTTCACGCGGATCAGGGCGCGACTGCGCATGCTGGACCGGCCGCCACCGCCGTTGCCGCCACCGGGAGGCGGCGAACCGGCTTGGGGGGCGGACGCCCCTCCGCCGCCACCACCTCCACCACCCGGCTTCGGGCCGCCGCCAGGTCCCGGGCCACCGTCGTTCCTGATCGAGTTCGAACCCGTCAAGAGCATGCAGATGCATGCCGCCGCGGTCCGCACGTTGGTCATCGGCGGCGCGACCTTGCTGGCGTTAGCCGCCGCCGCCGTTGCCGTCTGGCGCCTATCGGTGCGCGCCGAGCAGTTGCAGGCGGTACGCGAGCACGACCGACGCTTGGCGGGCTTGGGTGAGATGTCCGCCGTGGTCGCGCACGAGTTGCGCAACCCACTGGCATCGCTCAAGGGGCACGCGCAGTTGCTGGCGGAAGCGCTGCCGCCGGAAGGACGCGAGCACCGCAAAGCCGAGCGCGTCGTGCAAGAGGCGCTGCGCCTCGAGCAGCTCTGCGAGGACCTGCTGGGCTTCGTACGTCCCGACACCATCACCCCGCAAGAAGTCGACGCGGTCAGGCTACTCCGTGACGCGGTTGCCGCTCTCGCCCCGGCGGCGATCCGTGTGGTGGCACCGGCAGCTGCAATCCGCTGGCGGCTGGATCCGCTACACATGCATCAGGTGCTGACCAACCTACTGCGCAACGCGGTGCAGTCGGAACCCAACGGCACGTCTCCGGAAGCGTCGGCGTCGGTCGACAACGGCGCCTTGGTCTTCACGGTGCGGGACTTCGGCGGTGGCATTCCTCCCGACAAGCTGGAGAGCATATTCGATCCGTTCGTCACCGCCCGCCCGCGTGGTACGGGGCTCGGTCTCGCCGTCGCCCGACGCATCGTCGGCTTGCACGGCGGGCGCATAACCGCCACAAATCATCCGCACGGTGGCGCGCTGTTTCGCGTCGTGATTCCGGCTGCGGCCGGGGGACCTGACGGATGACGAAGATTCTGGTGGTCGACGATGAGGAGGGCATTCGCAGCTTCATTGCGGAGGCCCTCGAATCCGAGGGCCACGCGATCGTACAGGCCGCAAACGGCGACGACGCGCTGCACCAGCTCGACGCGCACGCCTTTCACGTCATGATCACCGACCTGCGCATGCCGGGCATCGACGGCATGGCGCTGGTCCGCAAGGCGCGCGCCGACCGACCGGAAATGGAAGTGATCGTCTTGACGGCGCACGGCAGCGTCGAGAGCGCCGTCACGGCCATGAAGCTCGGCGCCTTCGACTATCTGCGCAAGCCGATCAGCGGCCCGGCTGAACTTCGGTTGCTGGTGGCGCGTGCCCTCGAGCGGCACGCGCTGTTGACGCTGAAGGACCGTTCGTCACGCGACCAGCGCAACGTGCCGGCGCTCACGTACGGCGATGCGGCGATGACGCCGGTCGTCGATGCCATCCGTAAGGTGGCGAAGACGTCTTCGACGGTGCTGCTGTTGGGCGAAAGCGGCACCGGCAAAGAGATCGCCGCGCGCGCGATTCATGCCTGGAGCGACCGCGCCGATGGGCCCTTCGTCGCCGTGAACTGCGCGGCACTGGCGGAGACTCTCCTCGAAAGCGAGCTCTTCGGTCATGAGAAGGGCGCCTTCACCGGGGCGACGGCGCGCCGCCGCGGGCGCGTCGAGCTGGCCGACGGCGGCACGCTGTTTCTCGACGAGGTCGCCGAGCTCAAGCCCGAGCTGCAGGCCAAGCTCCTGCGTGTGCTGCAGGACGGCCGCTTCGAGCGCGTCGGCGGCGCGCAAACGATCGAGGCCGACGTACGCTGGATTGCCGCCACCAACAAGGACCTGCATGCCCTGATGACGGCGGAGCGCTTCCGCGACGACCTGTATCACCGCTTGGCGGTGTTTCCCATCCGATTGCCGGCGTTGCGGGAACGCCGCAGCGACATTCTCCCGCTGGCGGAAATGCTGCTCGGCAAGATCGCCGGCGAGATGGGTTGCGCTGCTGCGCCGCTGACGGAGGCGGCGAAGAAGACGCTGCGCGAATCCGAGTGGCCGGGCAACGTCCGCGAGTTGGCAAATGCGCTCGAGCGCGCGCTGATCTTGACCGAAGGCAATCCTATCGAATCCCAGCATCTCGGGCTGAGCATGCGCCCGCCGCGGCGCGGCGAAGAGATCGTGCCGCTCGAAGCGCTGGAACGGGAGGCGATCCAGCGCGCCCTGGCGCGCGTCAGCGGCAATCGCCGTCTCGCCGCCGAACAGCTCGGCCTCGGCCTGCGCACGCTCTACGACAAGCTGAAACGGTACGGCTTGGAGTAGCGCGCCGGGGCGCCGGGCGCGTTATGCGACCTTGCTGGCGGCGAGCTGCAGGACGCCGAGATAGCCCGTCACCACGCACGCGCCGTCGAGCACGCCGCGCTCGCGCAGGATGCCGTGCATACGCGGCAGGCTGTAGTGCGGCACGGTCATCACCAGGTGATGCTCGAGGTGGTAGTTGACGTAGTTGGGCGCGATGAGGACACGCTCCCACCAGCACGCCAGCGTCGTACGCGTGTTCCGCAGCGGGTCGTTCGGATCGGGAATCATCGCGTGCTCCGCGATCGACCGCAGGCGCACGACGAGGTGGTGCGTCGTGAACCAGGCACCGATCCAGAGCAAGTACAGCGCGGGATGTCCGCAGGCCGTCAGCAGGCCGAGCACGACGAGATTGGTGATGGCGACGCCGCGCAGGTTGCGCCAGCCGGCGTTGCTGCCGAACTGCTGCACGTTCATGCCCCCGCCGAGGTCGCGCTTCAGCGTATACTTCACCCGCTTCCACGCCGTCTGCCCCGTGAGGTCGCGCCACATCTTGCGCCGCATGCTCGCCCAGGTCACCGGAAACGGCATGGCGAGGTTCAGGTCGGGATCCTCGGAAGTCCAGTTCTTGGCGTGATGCTGCAGGTGATAGCGCCGGTACGGATGGAGATCGCTCCAGACCGGATACGCACACACCCAGTTGCCTACGAGGTCGTTCACCGTGCGATTCTTGAACAGCGTGCGGTGGGCGGCTTCGTGCATCAGGACGGAGAGGCCCAGCTGTCGCGTGCCAATGACGGCGAGTGCGAGGAGGATCGTGAGCGGATTCGGCAGATACGCAACCAGCGCGAAGCAGGCGAACACCGCGCCCCAGTTGGTAATGACCGACGCCCACGAACGCCAGTCGTTCATCTGACGCAATTCCTGAATTTCCGCCGGCGTCAGCGAGTCGAGCCAGCGTTTCGAATCACCGGCCGCCAATTCCGTCGCATCGAGCACCGCTGCTGCAACTGTGTTCATGCCGCTTCTCCTTGAAGAGATTGTAACCGCCGCCCGCGCATCGGTGCCGTTTCCGCCACCGCCCGCGTGAGGAATTCCGACCAGCGGGACCGCCCGGCGCGGTCGTAGCATCTCATCGCCTCCACCAATGCCCTGCGCTCGTTGGCGGGGACGAGCGGCTCGGGCAGCAGCGGATCGAGCACGATTTGCCGAATCACGCGCCCGCCGAGCGAGAACGATTCGATCAGCGCCTCGTGCACCGGCAGCGCAGTCAAGCGCCGCTGACTCTTCTGCAATGCGGCGAGCGACGAGCGGTAGCCATCGCGCAACGCCTTGGTGCCCCACAGGCGGCGGGCGCGCCGCTCCGCCGTTTCGTCGAGATCGTGAACCCCGAAGACAAGCGCCTTCCTATCCAATCCAAGCTCGTACAGGTGCGCGCGCACCGCCTCGACGCCGCCGGCGAGATTGTCGGGCCGCAGATGCAGACCGGCAGCAAGCGGCTGGAAGCCGAGGAAGCGCAAGGCGCGGTCGCCGTGCCGATGCGCGCGGCGCTCGCTGCGTTGCACGGCGGCGGTGTGCACGCCGATCCAGCCGCCGTCCCATGGGCGCACGCGCGCTTCGACGTCGCGCCATGCGGTGACGTGCCTGCCGACCGGCGCGGCGACCGGCGCCAACCGATACTGCCCCCGCTCGTCCGTGTCGAGCAGGCCCGCCGCGCGCAAGCGCACCAGTGTGACGCGCAGGTTGTTCTCGGTAATACCGAAGAGCCGGGCCGCCGCAATCAGCGCGGCCACCGGCAGCGCTCGCTGCGGCGTCGTCGACAGCAAATCGAGGATGAGGCGCTTCGGCGAAGGGGGCACGCGGCCATATTACGATCCATGGGAGATTATGTCAACTACAGTAATACGCGCGCCACATTCCCGGCGAGGATTCAAACGGATGGCGAAACGGACCCTCCGGCAGCTGCGCAATCGCCCGCGCCGGAGCCGGGGCTCAATACCCCGTTGCAAGATCCACAATGCCCGTGAGCGGCTCGCCGGCTTTGTAGCGGCGCAGGTTGTCGATGAACGGTTCGATGAGCAGATCCACCGCCCCGGGCATGCTCCACGAGATGTGTGGGCTCAGACGCACGCGCGGATGGGTATACATCCAGTGGCCGGCCGGCAGCGGCTCGGGCTCGACCGCATCGAGCGACGCCATCGCCACCCGGCCGTCATCCAGTGCGGCGCGCAGGGCGTCCTGATCGACCAACGCACCACGGGCGATGTTGACCAGATGCGCCCCCGGCTTGAGCGCCGCGAAGATGTCGCGGTTGAAGACGTGGTGCGTCTCCGGCGTGGCAGGCGCGGCGATCACCACGTGGTCCGATGCGGCGACGAGCTCCGACAGAGAACGGACAACTTCGACGCCCGTGATGCCGGAGGGCGTCGCCGAACGACGATAGGCGCACACCCGCATACCGAACGGCAACGCACGTTGTGCCACGGCTGTGCCGATGCCCCCGAACCCGACCACGCCCAAGGTCCTGCCGTGCAGCGCACCGAGGGACGCACGGCTCCAACCCTCCGCAGGAACGCTCCGGATCCACGACTCCGGCAGGCGCTTCTCGAACGCGAGCATCGTCGCCAACACCCACTCCGCAATCGGAATGGCGCTGGCGCCGCGCGAGCAAGTCAACGTCTGGCCGCTGAGCAGATGAAATGGAAACGCATCGACGCCCGTACCGAGAGCGTGAATCCAGTGCACGCCGCGCGCCAGTACCTGGCTCAGGTTCGGCGATGCCCACGGGTAGATGAGCAGCACCTCACCGCTGACGCCGGCAGGCAGGTCGCCGTCGCGTGGAACTGCGATCAGCTCATCCTCGGGCGCCGCTGCGGCAACCTGCGCGGCGACGACGTCACGAATCTGGCACAGGATCTTCATCGGGATCACCCGGCCGCCGCGCGCCCGTCTGGTGAATTGTCCTGCAAGTAGACACCCAGGTTGTGCGTCGCCCGCCGGAACAAACGCGAAACGATGCCCGGCGCGAACGGCGTGGCGAGACGTGCGAGCAACCGCGGTTCAAGCGCCAACGTCCAGCGCACGCGCGTTTCGCCGCCCGCATCCATGAATTCGAACGCTTCGACTTGCGCCTTAGCGAAAGGCACCGACGCGTGGGTGACCGTCCACGCCCAGCGCGCGCTCTCCTCCCAGGCGATCATTTCCTCCATCCAGTACGTGCCACCGACGTGCGCTGCGCGGATGGTCCCGACGCCGTACGGCGGCGGGCTGGTATACGACGCGGCACGTACGTTCGGAAACCAGTGCCTCCAGCACCCCGGCTCCGTGAACGCGGCGAACACCTGCGGACGCGGCGCCGCCACTTCGGCTTCCGAAACGTGCACGACGGGCGCGCGTCCCGCAAAGCCGAGATCCTCCTTCCGCAATTCGAACCACATCCTCTTTTTTCTCTTGCAGCTGCGTACGGCGTACGCTACTCAGTGTGCAATGGCTCGTCAAGCGCGCGCGCTGAAGCGCCGAGCGCCGTCCGCGAGAGGACGCGCGGCGAAGCCCCTCGCCGATGTGCGGCTGACACGCGAACGCATCCTGAGAGCCGGGCTTGACCTGCTGGCAACGGCAGGCGTGTTGGGTCTGAGCATGCGGTCGCTCGCGGATGCCCTGGGAACGGCGCCGATGTCGCTTTACCGGCACGTGCGCAGCAAGGACGAGCTGCTCAGCGGCATCGTCGCCATGGTGCTGGAGCGGTTGGACTTCGACCTACCCGACCGCGGCCCGTGGCCGGACCGGGCGGCGGCGTGGATGCATTCATTGCGCAATCAGCTGCGCCGATCGCCGGCCGTCGTCTCGATCCTGATGCAGCACGGCCACTACACCCCGGCGCTGTTGCGCGCGGCCAACACGCTGCTGTGCATCCTGTCCGACGCCGGTTTCGCAGAACGCGACGCGGTGCGCGCCTGCCGCGAGATCACGTGGAGCACGCTCGGCTTCGTTTCCGCCGAAATTCGCGGACCGACCTTCTCGCCGTCATTCTACATGCAGGCGATCAGCGAGTCGCAGCCGGCGTCCGGCGCGGCACTGCGCCCGGAAGAAGTCGCCGAAGTTGCGGCGCACATGCCGTTCCTCCTGACGCGCGATCTGGATGAAGTGTTCGCCTTCATCGTAAAGCACCTGCTGGCCGGCCTCGCGGCGGAGCTTGCCGAGACCGCAACGCACCGCGGATATACCGAGACGAAGCGCGCTGCCGGCCACGGAAGACGATGATGGAACGGGAGATCATTTTCACCGGCATCGGCGGTCAGGGCATTCAGCTCATGGCGAAGGTGCTCGCACAAGCCGCGGCCGCCGCAGGCAAGCACGCCATGCTGTTCGGCGTCTATGGCGGCGCCATGCGCGGCATGCCGAGCGAATCGACGTTGGTGATTGGCGATGAACCCATTCAGGCGCCACCGATCGTTCCGCAGTGTTGGAGCGTCGTGGCTATGCATCCGAAGTCGCTGGCGACTCTCGCATCCAAGCTGCGGCCCGACGGCCAGCTCTTCCTCAACGAAACCTTGGTGCCGGAGAATCCGCGCCCCGAGGTCACCAGCGTTGCGATCCCAGCCACACACCTCGCCGAGCACGCGGGCAATCTGATGGGTGCGGGAATGGTCATGCTGGGAGCATTTGTGGCCCGCACGCAGCTGATCGCCGTGGAGAGCGTGATCGACGCCATGCGCGCGTCGCTGCCGTCGCATCGGGCGCGCATGGCCAACGCCAACGCCGCGCTGCTGGAACTGGGCGCCAACTTCATCCACAACTCACCATCGCACTCAGCACTCAGGACTCAGGACTCAGCACTGTGATGCGTGCCACCGTCACCATCGACCGCGAGCTCTGCAAAGGTTGTGCGCTGTGCATTCCGGTGTGCCCGCCGAAGGTGCTGGTGATGTCTGAGCCGGTCAACACCAAAGGCTATCGCTACCCGCTGCTCCTCGAAGGTTGCACCGGCTGCGAGCTGTGCGCGAAAGTGTGCCCGGACTTCTGCTTCGAGGTGTATCGCGAGTTGCGCCCGGACGAGGCCGCGTCATGAGCGAACGCGTATTGATGGAAGGCTCCGCTGCGATGGCCGAGGCGGCGATCCGCGCCGGCTGCCGATTCTACGCGGGGTATCCCATCACGCCGTCGACGGAGATTCTCGAGTACATGTCGGTGCGCCTGCCGGAAGTGGGCGGCACCTGCATGAATGCGGAGAGTGAGATCGAGGCCATCGGCATGGTATGGGGCGCCGCCGGCTGCGGCGTGCGCGCCATGACCGCATCGACGGGCCAGGGCATCAGCCTGATGCAGGAAAGCTTCGCCGAGCTGGCAAACGCGCAGATCCCGGTGGTGACCATCAACATGTGCCGCGGTCAAGGCGACTACTTCCAGGCCACACGCGGCGGCGGGCATGGCGATTACCGTTTCATCCTCCTGGCGCCCGCATCCGCGCAAGAAGCCGTCGAGCTTGCACAGCTTGCGTTCTATCTCGCGGAGAAGTGGCGCAACCCCGTCATGATCATGGGCGACTTTCTCCTGTCGCACACCTCCGAGATCGTCGAGTTTCCTCCATCGACCTATCCCGCGCTGCCGCCGAAGAGCTGGGCGATCACCGGCGCCAAGGGGCGTCGTGGCATCACGCTATCGCCGCTGGGACCGTCGGAGAAGCTCTCCACCGATCTCGCGACGACGTTGGCACGCGTTATCGACAAGCACGCCGCGATCAAGGTGGAAGAGGTGCGCGTCGACACAGGCTATCTCGACGACGCCGAGCTGGTGGTGGTGGCGTTCGGATTCCCGGGACGCTTCGTGAAGTACGCCGCGCGGCTGGCACGCGACAAGGGCATGCGGGTCGGCTACGTGCGGCCGATCACGCTGTGGCCGTTCCCGTCGCAGGTGATCGCCGATATCGCCGACCGTGTGCCGGCGATCGCCGTCTTCGAGCTGAACGCGGGTCAGATGATCGAGGACGTACAACTCGCGGTCCTCGGGCGCGCGCCCGTCCACGCCATCGGCGGCATCAGCCACGATCACTCCGGCTTCGGCGTCGGCCCCCTCTTGAGCGTGGAATACATTCTCAAGCGGATCGAAGACGTCTACCCGAGAAAGGCCAAGGTGGCATGAGCGCAATTCCCCCCGCAGGACTCAGGACTCAGCACTCAGGACTGCAGAAGGTCTTTTCGCCGACCGACCTGCTGCTCAACAGCGAGCATTCACTGTGTCCGGGCTGTGGTGAGCCGGTCGCGTTGCGCACGATTTTGGAGCTGATCCACGACCTGGGGGTGCGCGATCGTACCATCTGCGTCGCCGGCATCGGCTGTTACACGGCCTTTCCGATGATCATGGACGTCGATGTCATGCAGGCGCTGCATGGCCGCGCGCCGTCCGTCGCCACCGGCGTCAAGCGCGTGCGACCCGACGCCTTCGTCTTCACCATGCAAGGCGACGGCGACATGATCTCGGAAGGCTTGCAGGAGGTGATTCACAGCGCCGCCCGCGGCGAGCAGTTCACGGCGATCGTCTTCAACAACGCCGTCTTCGGAGAGACCGGCGGACACATGACGGCGGCGACCGTCCTCGGCCAACACACGAAGACCAGCGTCGGCGGCCGCAACCGCGAGCGCCACGGCAACCCGATCAAGATCAGCGAGCTGATCGCCCAGCTCGACGGCACCGCCTACGTCGCACGCGCGGCGGTGCACACGCCGTCGGCCATCAAGCTCACCAAGCAGTACCTGCACGACGCCTTTCGTTCCCAGCTCGACAGCAAGGGTTTTTCCCTGGTCGAGATTCTGACTATGTGTCCCACCGATTGGTTCGTCACACCTGATCAGGGACCGGCGTTTCTTGAAACCAAGCTCATACCGACGTATCCGCTCGGCGTCATCAAATCGTAAATCCACAGGAGGCATCATGCGTACAGAGCTCTGCGACAAACTCGGCATCGAATTCCCCATCTTCGCGTTCACCCACTGCCGGGACGTCGTTGCCGCCGTCAGCAAGGCCGGCGGCTTCGGCGTCCTCGGCGCGGTCGGCTTCTCGCCCGACCAGCTCGAAATCGAGCTGAAGTGGATCGACGAGCACATTGGCGACAAGCCGTACGGCGTCGACATCGTCATCCCCGGCAAGTACGAGGGCATGGGCGAGATCGATCCGAAGAAACTCGAGGAACAATTGCTGGCGGCGATTCCGCCGCAGCATCGCGCCTTCGCCGACAAGGTGCTCGCCGATCACGGCGTCCCGAAGCTGCCGGCGGGTGAGAAGCCGGCAAATCAGCTCCTCGGCTGGACGCAGGCGACGGCGACGCCGCAGGTCGAAGTGGCGCTCAAGCACAACAAAGTGCGGCTGATCGCCAATGCGCTGGGAACGCCGCCGGCCGAAGTGATCGAGCACATTCACGGCTCGGGGCGTCTGGTCGTGGCGCTCTGTGGGTCATCCAAACACGCCCGCTCGCACAAGGCGGCCGGCGTCGACATCATCGTCGCGCAAGGCTACGAGGGCGGCGGGCATACCGGCGAGATCGGCAGCATGGTGCTGTGGCCCGAGGTCATCGACGCGGTCGCGCCGACCCCCGTGCTCGCGGCCGGCGGCATCGGCACCGGCCGGCAAATCGCCGCGGCGCTGGCCATGGGCGCACAAGGGGTGTGGACCGGATCGCTGTGGTTGACGGTTCAGGAAGCCGACGCGCCGCCGGCGCAGATGGCGGCGTTGCTCGAAGCCAGCAGTCGCGACACGGTGCGCTCGCGCTCGTTCACCGGCAAGCCGTGCCGCATGCTGCGCAACGACTGGACCGACGCGTGGGAGGCCCCCGACTCGCCGAAGCCGCTCGGCATGCCGCTGCAGTTCATGGTCACCGCCGACGCCGTCTCACGCGTGCATCGCTACGCCGACAAGGCCAAGGACGTGATGTTCAACCCCGTGGGCCAGATCGTCGGCACGATGAACGCCGTGCGTCCGGTGAAAGAAGTGATCCGGCAGCTGGTCGAAGAGTACCTCGAAGCTGCCGAGCGACTGCAGCAGGTGACGGCCAGCGCGATGGGGTGAGACGAGCCGGGCACGAATCCGCGACAGGTGTTTGCTCACCTCGCATTAGTGTAGACGCTCCTGGCAGTGTAGCATCAGAGTCAGGAGGGATTCGTGTCATGAAAAATCTCTGGCCGCTCGTGTTCATCGCCGCCGCGCTTTTCGCGTGGAACAAGTTCCACCATCAGCCGGTGCAGGATGCGTCGCGTACCGACACGCATGCCGCAGCGTCGTGGTCAGGCGGTGCAGTGCGCGATCTGGAGAACGAACCGACGCACATGATGGAGCGTGAAGCCGCGCTCCCGAGCAGCGGCGGACTGTCGTCGCAAGCCATGCTCGATGGCGTCCGCCACGGCCTGCAGGGCTCGAATCAGAAGTAGGCCGATTCCGAACTGAAGATCGCTACAGACCCACCGGACGCGTGCCGATGACCCCGTCGGCACGCAGCTGGGCCAGCTCCGCATCGGTGAGCCCCAGCAGCTCGCGCAGGATCTCCTCGGTGTGCTCGCCGAGCGTCGGCGACGGCCGGCCGTACCAAGGTGGGTGATCTGACGCGAGGCGCAGCGGAAGCGTCGGATATTCATGCGGCCCAACCACCGAGTGACTCACGGTCTCGAAGAAGCCGCGGGCACGTAGCTGCGGGTTCTTGTCGAGCGCGGCCGCGGGCAGAACGGGCGCGGCCGGAATGCCGCGTGCGGTCAGATCCTCGGCCAACGTTTCGGCGTCGCGGGTTGCGCACCACGCAGCAATTTCACGATCGATGCGACCATGCGCGGCGCGCCGGCCCGTAGCGGCCGTGAAATGCGTATGGCGCGCCCACTCCGGATCGTCCATCGCGGCACGCAACGCGTACCACTGTGCATCCGTCGCCACCGCCAGCGCCAGCCACCGGTCGTGTCCGCGGCAGGCGTACAAGTTCTGCGGCGCGCCGACCGGTCCACGATTGCCGTCGCGCGTCAGGTGCGTTCCGTACGCGCCGTACTCGAGCTCGATCTCGGCGGCGGCGTTGAGCGCCGCCTCGACCATCGTCGCCTCGATGAGCTGGCCGCGGCCCGTTCGCTCGCGATGCTCGAGCGCCACCAGCAGCGCCGCCAGCGCGTGCAGACCGGCGAGCGGATCGCACGCGCCACGCGGGATGACAGGCGGACCGTCGGCGAAGCCGGTGACCCACGCCATGCCGGAGATCTGCTCCATCGTCTGCGCGAAGCCGACGCGGTCGCGCCACGGGCCGTCCAGCCCGAAGGCCGGCATGCGCACCACGATCAGTCGCGGATTCGCGACGGCGAGCTCGTCATAGACTAGGCCGAGGTTGTCCATCACGCGCGGCGAGAAATTTTCCACTGCAATATCCGAGAGAGTCAGCAAACGCTTCATCAGTGCAAGACCCGCAGGACGCGTAAGATCGAGCGTGATGCCGCGTTTGCCGAGGTTCACCTGCTGAAAGAGCGCGCCCCACTCCCACCACTGCGGATCCATCGGCGGCCGCACGCTTTGGAAGCGCATGCCGTCGGGACGTTGGATCGACTCCACCTTGATGACGTCGGCACCCATTGCCGCGAGGTAGTGCGTCGCGAATGGACCGGCCCAGAAGGCGGTGAAGTCGATCACCCGCAGGCCGGCGAGGGGCCCCTCGATACGCGGCCCAGAAGAGGGGCCGCTACTCGGGGTGATCGGATGAGTCTCTAACCCCGCCCTCCAAGACCGTTCAGCCCAAGTAGCTCCCGTCTCCTCAGGGCGCGTATCGAGGGACTCCCACACGCAAGCGTGCTCCCCCAATTTCGGCGCAGGCCCGAGCGGCCGCAGCGCCGCATCCGACAGCCGATACGGCGGCCGGGGTTGCATGAAGCTCGCACCCGGATGCTGCACGAACGCGCCGCGCGCCACGAAATGATCGAACTGCGGCACGGTCTCGCCCGTACCGATCGCACCCACCGGCACACGCAGCGCGGCGGCGCGCTCGATGATCTCCGCCACCGCGTGCTGCGTCGTCCAGTCGCGGACGAACGCGTGCACTTCCTCGACGCGACGCAACCGCTCATCCCACTTCGCCAGACTCTCGTCGGCGAGCAGATCCGGCCGTTCGATCAACACGAGGAAGTCGCGCCACTGCTGGCCGGTGATGGTGCAGAAGCCAACGTAGCCGTCGCGTGCCGCGTAGATAGACGGGATTTCCAGGGTGCGGCTGAACAAGCTCGGCTGGCCCGCGAGGCTTTCCCAGACCGTTTGATTGGGCGCCATGGTCAGTGCCATGACCTCGAAGAGCGACAGGTCGACGTGCTCGCCGCGCCCGCTCCGGCGCGCACCGTGATACGCGGTGAGCGCGGCCACCGCCGCGTACGCTCCCCCGAGCCACTCGCCCAAGCGGCCGCCCGCCGCAATCGGCGGTCGATCCATCGTGCCGCGCGCCGCCGTTGAGCCACACCACGCCTGCAACGTGAACTCGGTCGCCGGGCGTTGGCTCCACGGACCGCCACGACCGAACGGCGAGATGGACACCAGCGTGAGCGCATGGTTGTGCTTCCACAACACGTCCGCACCAAGACCCAGCGCTTCGACGGCTCCCGGCGCCATGCTCTCGATCAGCAAGTGCGCGTCGGCAGCCAGCGCCGGCAGCCGCTCGCGCCCGCTCGCCGTCGTGTAGTCAACGACAACGGCCCGCTTCGAGGTGTTGAGGAAGCGAAAGAGCGCGCCATCTTCATCGGACGCAAGCGGCGTCCCCGACGCCGTCCAAAGACGCAGCGGATCACCGTCGGGCAACTCAATCTTCAGCACGTCGGCGCCGGCGTCGGCTAGCAGCTTGGTACAGTACGGTCCGGCGATCTCCGTCGACAGATCGAGCACGCGTATGCCGGCGAGCGGTGCGGTCATCCAACCAGGTTGGTTACCACCATGGCCGCCATCTTGCGCGACTGCCGGAGACAGTCAAACGGTGGCGAGACCGCGATCACCACCCCCGTTGACTGACACACGCCGAGTATAGTAAGTTCCGTTTTGGAACTCATGCATGCGTTGGAATGACATCGGCGACATCACCTGCTCGGTCGCGCGTGCCTTGTCGGTGGTCGGCGATCGCTGGACGTTGCTCATCTTGCGCGACGCGTTCCTGCGCACCCGCCGCTTCGAAGATTTTCAGGCGCGTCTCGGCATGACGCGCCATCGCCTCGCCGATCGGCTGGCGAAGCTGGTCGAGCACGGCGTCTTCGAGCGCGTGCGCTATCAAGAGCGGCCCGAACGATACGAGTATCACCTGACGCAGAAGGGCCGTGACTTGTATCCGGTCATCGTCGCGCTGGTCGGCTGGGGTGATCGCTGGATGGCGGGGACCGCCGGCCCGCCGATCGAGTTGGTGCACCGATCGTGCGGTCAAGTGATGATGCCGACCATGACCTGCCCGCACTGCGGTGATGCCTTGACGGCCCGCGACATCACCGCGCAACCGGGACCGGCGCTGCGCGCGCGCACACGCCGACCCAAACGACGTGGCACGCCCGCGCGGCGCGCTGCACAGCAAAGGAGTGTGCGATGAGTCAGACCCAGACAGTCGATGCGTCCATCTCCCGAACGCCGCTGCCGCTCGACGGCACGGATCTCGCGACCGTGTGCGTGCTGTGCAGTCACAACTGCGGCCTGCGGGTCGACGCTAAGGACGGCCGCATCAGCGCCGTACGGGCCGACGACGCCAGTCCGATCACGCAGGGCTATATCTGCAACAAGGCCTTCAGCATTCCGTCGTACGTCGTGCACGCGCAGCGCGTGCACTTCCCGATGCGCCGGCAAGCCGACGGCAGCTTCGAGCGCATCTCCTGGGACGTGGCGATCGCCGAGATCGCGGCCAAGCTCGACCACATCCGCACCCAACACACGCCACGCGCCATCGGTCTCGTCGGCGTCGGCGGGCAGGCGAACCATATGGACGGACCGTTCGCCATCGGCTTCCTGCACGGCATCGGCTCGCGCAAGTGGTTCAACGCCTTCGCGCAAGAGAAGACCCAACACAACCTGATGGATCAGTGGATGTTCAACGCCTCGCCCGCGGTCTGGCTGCACCCCGACGCCGAGCACGCGCGCTTCATGCTGGTGCTCGGCACCAATCCGAAGATCAGCAACCGCGGCCACAACGCCACCGACACGTTCAAGCATTTCAGCGACGACCGCTCGCGCACCTTGGTCGTCGTTGATCCACGCGAAACCGAGACCACACGCACGGCGACGCGTCACCTGCGCGTGCGACCGGGAACCGATGCGTACCTGCTGCTGGCGCTGGCCGCGGTGATCGTCGAACGGAATCTGGCGAACGAGGAATTCATCCGCAACCACACCAACGACTTCGACGCGCTACGCGCTGCTCTGGCGACAGTCGACATGAAGGAGATGGCAACGCGCTGCGGCGTCGCGGTGGATGCCGTGATCGAAACTGCCACCGGCTTCGCCGCCGCCGAATCCGCGGCGATCTTCTACGACCTCGGCGTCGAGCAGACGCCGTTCTCGACGCTCATCTCGTATTTGATCCGCGTGCTGCTGGCGCTGACGGGCAACCTCGGGCGCGCCGGCGGCAACGTGTTCATGGAGACGTTTGCCCCGGCCGTCCTCGATCCGGCGCGCATCAGCGAGCCCGAGCGCGCCTTGGCCTCGGGTATTCCTGCGATCCGCGCGATCGGCAACTTCGGCATGATGTCGCCGACCTTGGTGCCGGAAGAGGTGATGGTCGATCACCCGCAGCGCCTGCGCGCGCTGATCGTCGAGGGCGCAAATCCATTCTTGTCGTACTCGGATACGTCAGCGTGGCGCGCCGCGCGTGCGCAGCTCGATCTGTTGGTGGTGATTGAGCCGGCGATGACCGAGACCGCACGCGTCGCCGACTACGTTCTGCCCACGCCTGTCGGCTACGAGAAGTGGGAGTTCGCCGGCTTTCCGAAGCGCTATCCTCAAGTTGACGTGCAGCTGCGGCCGCCGGTCGTTCCCGGACCTGCGGAGGCATTGCCGGAGCCGGAAATCTATGTGCGACTCGCCGAGGCGATGAACCTCTTCGGCACACCGCCGGCTCAGCTGCACGAGCTGGCGAAGTCCGCGCTGCAACCGGACGGCGCGATGATGTTCCTCGGCGCGCTGCAGCAGTTCGCCGCCGAGCAGCCGCGCGCACACGACCCTTCGAACCAGATGTTATTCTGGGCGTACCGTACGCTCGGGCCGCATCTGCCGGCACCATCGGTGGCGATGTTCTGGATGCTGGCACACCTGAACGCGATGCTGCGCACCGACGGCGTGGTGCGCGCGTTGGGCAGCGAGTGGCAAGCGAAGAGCCCGTTCGAGATTGCCGCCGAAGTCTTCCGCCGCATCCTCGCGCATCCCGAAGGCGTCGAGATCGCACGCGTCGCCACCGAGACCAATCTGGTCGATCACCTCGGCTTCGACGACAAACGCATCCGGCTGGCGCCTGCGTCAATGCTCAAGGAAATTGACCGCGCGGTCGCAACACCGCCGGCGCACGACTCCAGCTATCCGTTCGTGCTGGCGGCCGGCTTGCGCACGCGCTGGACGGCGAACACGATTCAGCGCGATCCGAGCTGGCGCAAGGGGCGCGGTCCGCACTGCGCGCTGAATCTCTCGCCCGGCGATGCCAAGAGCCTGAGCGTGGACGACGGAGACCGTGTACGCATCAGCACGCGCCGCGGCGCGGTGACGCTGCCGGTCCAAGTCGATGCCAAGCTGCTCGACGGACACGTGTGGATGCCGAACGGCTTTGGAATGGAGTCGGGCGCCGACGGGCGGTTGCAAATCGACGGCGCGAATCAGAACGAGCTGACCGACACCGCCGATCGCGACCCGTTCACCGGCATCCCGCATCACCGCTACGTGCGCTGCCGCATCGAGCGGGTGGCGGAGTAGCCGTGCGCAGCACAGTCTGCGTGGTCGCCGGCGTCGGTCCCGGTACCGGCGCTGCGCTCAGTCGGCGGTTCGCCGCCGGCGGGTACCGCGTCGCGATGCTGGCCCGCGATGCGCAGCGGCTCGCCGCGCTCGAACGCGAGATCGAAGGCAGCCGAGGCTACGCTGTCGATGTCACCGACACAGCCGGTGTCAAGGATGTCGTGGAGCGCATCAGGTTGGATCTGGGCGCGCCGAGCGTGCTGGTGCACAACGCCGTGAGCGGCCACTTCGGCGAGTTTCTCGACGTCGCGCCCGAAGCCCTCGAGCAGACCTTCCGCACCAACGTGCTGTCGCTGATGCTCCTCGGCCAAGCGGTCGTTCCGCACATGCTGGCCGCCGGCGGCGGGGCGATCGTCGTCACCGGGAATACCGCGGCCTGGCGGGGCGTGGCGAACTTCGCCGCCTTCGCTCCGTCGAAAGCGGCGCAGCGGATCCTCGCGCAGGCGATGGCACGCAGCCTGGGGCCGAAGGGGATTCATGTTGCCTACGTCGTCATCGACGCGGTGATCGACGTGCCGTGGACCCGGCAGGCCTTCGCGTCGAAACCCAATGAGTTCTTCGCCCGACCGGCCGCAATCGCCGAGACCGTCTACCATGTCGCGCACCAGGACCGCTCAGCGTGGACCTTCGAGGTCGACCTGCGGCCGTTCGGGGAGAAGTGGTAACTACCGCGGCATTCTGAAATTGGTTCGCGGACGGCGGTGTTTGCGGCTATACTCACCGCATGGATCGCGCCCACCTTCCGACTCGCTTGTGCCGTCTCGGCGACGAACCGGATGATGACTACGTTGCGCGGCTAGCGCCCGCGGAGCGCATGGCATTGGTCTGGCCGATCACATTGCAAGCGTGGGCCTTTCAGACGGGGACAACGGATGAACCGCGACTTCGTCGAGATGCTGGCCGCGTTATCCGCGGCGGGCGTTGAGTTCCTCATCGTCGGTGCATACGCCCTGGCTGCGCATGGCCTTCCCCGTGCCACCGGCGACATCGACATCTGGATTCGGCTAACACGGGAGAATGCCGAACGGCTGATGGCAGCGGTGCAGACTTTTGGTGCACCGCTCTTCGGCCTGACCATCGAGGACCTGCTGCGGTCGGACACCGTCTTCCAGATCGGGGTCGCGCCCAACCGTATCGACATTCTGACGGGGATCACCGGCGTAGGTTTCGAGGAAGCGTGGCCGAACCGCTTGACCGTCACCATCGACGACCGGGTCGTTCCCGTCATTGGCCTTGCGGAGCTCGTACGCAACAAGGCTGCCGCCGGCCGCCCGAAGGACCAAGCCGACCTGATTTGGCTACGTGAGCGGACAAAATCCTGATGTCCGGGCCGAGCCGCGGGACACCACCCTCGCGTCGTCGTCGCGGCACCGGCTAGCGGGCGGAAGGGCCGGCCTCCGGCAACCGGTCGGGAACGTCGTCAAGGCGATAAAGCCGCTTGCAGTTGTCGTGCAGCATCTTCTTCACCTCGTCTTTCGGCACGCCGCGGAACAGGCGGGCGATGGTGACGCGATTGTTCGGCCAGTCGGAACCGGTGTGCGGGTAGTCGGTCGACCACATCAGGTGATCGACGTTCATATGGTGGCGCAGCTCGATGCCGATGGTGTCGATCATGAACGTCGCCCAGAAGTTGCGGTGGAAAAGGCGGCTGGGCATCTCCGGCATCAGCTCAGCGGCGCCGGTGAACCAGCGGTAGCGCAGGAACATGTCGTCGACCTGCTCCATCACCGTCGGGATCCAGCCGATGTTGCCCTCGACGATGACGAACTTGAGGCACGGAAACTTGATGCACGCCCCGGAGAACATCACCTTGGTGGTCGCCGGAATGGAGTCGGCGCCCGACTTCGAGCCGCCGGCGCCGGCCAGGAAGCCGAGCGTGCTCTGCTGCATCACCGGCTGCAGGCCGCTCTCGCTGAAGCTGCCGATGTGGATGCCGAGCGGAAAATTCGCCTCCTGCGCGATCGCCCAGAACTGGTCGTCGTCCGCCTTCGACTCGTAAGTGCCGTTGGGAAACGTGGCGATGAGCGCGCCCTTGTGCCCACGCTTGATCGCCCATTCGAGCTCGGCGACCGCGTCGGCGATGCCGGTGGTCGGGACAATCGCCTGCGGAATCAACCGGCCGTTCGACGGACCGCAGAACTCCAGCAGCCACTCGTTGTACGCCCGCACGCACGCGCATTGCAGCTCGCGCTCGTCGGTGTAGGTGCGCGCGCCGGCGAGCGTCACGCTGGGGTACATCACTTGCGCGTACAATCCATCGGCATCGAGATCCTTCAGACGCTCCTTCGTGTCGAAGCTGCCGGGACGGATCGATTCGTACGTGTAGCCCGAGGGGCGGAACTGCAGGTAGCTCAGGCCGGCGGTGGCCGTGAGTCCCACGGGCCGAATCTTCTTACCGTCGTCGAACGACCATACATCGCCGTCGGGCTGGTGGATGACCTTCGGCGCACGGTTCTTCAATCGCGCCGGCACGCGCTCCTGCCAGAGATTCGGCGGCTCATTGACGTGCGCGTCGGAGTCGATGATCGGGTAGTCGATACTGGCGACTTCATGGAAGAGCTCGGACATGGTGACCTCCCGAAAGGCGTTTTGCCCTTTGACTTTGCCTTTCATTTCTCCAACGGCGCAAACAGCGGGGCGATGACCTCGCGCGCAACGCCGGGATAGCGCAACGGACGAAACACGACACGAACCGGCATATCGCAGCGCAGCGCATCGACACCGCAGTCGACGATGTAGCTGACGAGGCGCACACCCGGATCTTCTTCCAGTGCCACGAGGCCGCTGACGAACGGCAGCTGCTCGCGAAACTGCGGGATCCACGCGTAGTGCAGCACCGACCAGGAGAAGAGCGTGCCACGTCCGCTGACGCGCGTCCACGTGAGAGCCGCACCGCCGCAGTGGCGGCACGGCGCCTCGGGGTACCACACGTAGCGGCCACAAGCATCGCAGCGCGTGATGCGCAGCTCGCCGCGCGCCGCACCGCTCCAGAGCTCGCGCGTCGGCCCCCAGTTCACATCGGGTAGCGGAAAGTCCGGATGCATCATTGCCTCCCGAGAATCAGCGTGCTCGCCTGCGGTCCGGTGTAGCCGCCGTAGATGCCGATCGTCGCGTCCCTCACCTGCGCCGCGGCTTCATGCCGCAATTGGCGGACGATCTCGACCACGTGCGCGATGCCGAGCACGTAGGCGTGCGACAGCATGCCGCCGTGCGTATTGTAGGGCAGCTTGCCGGCGTCGAAGTGCAGGGTGTCGCCGGCGACGAAACGACCGGCTTCCCCTTTCGGGCAGAAGCCCATGTCTTCAATTTGCATCAGCGACACGATCGTAAACGGGTCGTAGCAGGTCAGCACGTCGACATCGTCGCGAGACACGCCGGCCATCGCAAACGCACCGGGTGCCGCGAAGACCTGCGGCGTCGAGGTGAACGCGCCTTGCTGGGACCAGTATGCGCCCGTGCGGGAGTTGCCGACGCCGACGCCGAGCACGGCGATGATCGGTTGGCGCAAATCACGAGCGCGGTCGAGCGAGGTCATGATGTACGCCGCGCCGCCGTCGGAGATGAGGCAGCAATCTTCTTTGCGGAACGGGTCGGCGATGACCGGGCTGCGCAGGTAGTCGTCGAGCGACAGCGGCTTGTGGCGCATCACCGCGCTGGGATTGAGCGTCGCGTGCCGCCGGCAGGCGACGGCGATGGCGCCGAGCTGCGCGGACGTGGTGCCGAACTCGTACATGTGGCGCCGCGCGATGGTGGCGAAGTAGACCGGCTGCGGGAACCAGCCGAACGGCACTTCCAGGTTCTGTTTGTAGAGATCTTCCGCGTGCACGTGCCCTGGTCCCCCGACCATCTGCGGGCGCTGCGTCGCCCACGCGACCGAGAAGGTGTTGAGGACGTACTTCGCCTTGCCGCTGCGAATCGCCAGCGCCGCATCGTACGGCGCCGAGCCGGCCCACACCATGCCGCCACCTTTGTCCGAGATCCACATATCGTGCGACGTCCCGAAGTGCGCGCGAAACGCCGCGGCGTCGAACTGGTCGCCGGAAAACGGAATGTACATGAGGCCGTCGATGTCGGATGGCGTGAGTCCCGCATCCGCGAGCGCACGCTCGGTGGCCTGCGCGGCGATTTGCTGCGTTGTCCGCCCCGAGGCCTTGGTGTAGTCGGCATCGCCGATGCCGACGATGGCAATCGCGCCGCCGATGTCCTCGAGCGCGCTGGCAAATCCCCAGTCGGTTGCCGTCATCGCCGGCACACTAATCCAGACAGGAGATTGAGGTCCAGAGCGCACGGCGAGTACGGGCGGCTGGCCGGTCGGTGCGCCGCCTGAGTGCTTGCTTCAACCACAGGCTGGGCTGGTACGTGCGCACCGTGGGTTGGAAACCCGTCGAAAAAATCGATAGTCTCTTCCGCGGGCGGATCAACGGGCGGGCCGAGAGCAGCCCGTCACTCTTGCGGCGTCCGCACAAGGAGCGAGCTCATGCGTAGCGCGAAGGAGTTTTTCAAGCCTCTGGCCATCGGCGCACCACTGCCGGTTCGCGAGATTCCGTTCCGGCCGTCGCGGATGATCCACTTCTTCGATCCGAGCAACGCCAAGATGGCGGCCAAGTTGCCGGATCTCGCCAAGCAGTGCGACGTCCTGCTCGGCAACCTCGAGGACGCCATCCAGGCGGACAACAAGATTGCCGCGCGGCGAGGTCTGATCCGCATCGCGCGCGAGATGGACTTCGGCAAGTGCCAATTGTGGACGCGGGTGAACAGCCTGGATTCGCCCTGGGCACTGGACGACATCCTCGAGCTGGTAACAGAGATCGGCGACAAGCTGGAAGTGATCATGATCCCCAAGGTCGAGGGGGCCTGGGACATCCACTATGTCGACCGCCTGGTGGCGCAATTGGAAGCGCGGGCCAAATTGAAGCGCCCGCTGCTGCTCCATGCCATCCTGGAAACCGCCGCCGGCGTCGCCAACGTGGAAGAGATCTGCGGTGCCAGCCCGCGCATGCAGGGTCTGTCGCTTGGGCCGGCCGATCTCGCCGCGTCGCGGCGCATGAAGACCACGCGCGTCGGCGGCGGGCATCCCGGCTACGTAGTACGGACTGATCCGGATCCGGCCAACGAAAGTGCACCGCGGATCACCGCGCAGCAGGACCTGTGGCACTACACCATGGGGCGCATGGTGGACGCCTGCGTGGCGCACGGCATCCTGCCGTATTACGGACCGTTCGGCGACATCAAAGACACGCTGGCGTGCGAAGATCAGTTCCGCAACGCGTTTCTCATGGGCTGTGTCGGCGCCTGGAGCCTGCACCCGGTGCAGATCGACATCGCCAAGAAGGTATTCACGCCGCCGGTCGCCGAGGTGTTGTGGGCGAAGAAAGTCATCGCCGCGATGGGCGATGGGACCGGTGCGGTGATGATCGACGGCAAGATGCAAGACGACGCGACGTACAAGCAGTGTCAAGTCATGGTCAATCTCGCCAAAGCACTGGCCGCCGGTGATCCGGAGCTGACGAAGGCATACGAGCTCTGAGGGATAACCGGTTTCGCATGCGTCGTTCACTGCTGTTCGTGCCCGGCGCCGAATCGCGCAAGCTCGAGAAGGCGCGTGAGGCAAACGCCGATACGTTGCTGCTCGATCTCGAAGACGCCGTTGCCCCCGATCGCAAGAGCGACGCGCGGGCGAACGTCGCGGCAGCGTTGCGCGCCGGCACCTTCGGCAACACCGAGGCGGCGGTACGCATCAATGCCCCCGGCACACCGTACTTCGAAGCCGATCTCGAGGCGGTCATCGCTGCCGGCGGGCGCACCATCTTGCTGCCGAAATCCGAAAATGTGGAGCAGATCGTCGCGGTCGCAAAAGCGATCGCATCACTCGAGCAGCGACAGCCGAAGCCGGGCGCGGCCACGAAGCTGCTCTTGCTGGTGGAGACGCCTGCGGGCATTGCAAACGCCCTGGCGCTCGGGCGCGCCACGCCGCGGGTCGAAGCGTTGTGCTTCGGCCACGCCGATTTCTCACTCAGCATGGGCTTGACCGAGGCCGACGCGTCACGCGGGATCATCTACCACGCGCGCTGCAACTTGGTGATCGCCGCCAAGGCGTGCAGCATCGCGCCGATCGATTGCGTGCATCTCGCGGTGAAGGACGAGCAGGCGTTTCGTGAGGATGCCGAGCTGGGGATGCGCCTCGGTTTCGAGGGCAAGCTCTGCATTCATCCCCGACAGGTGGAAATCACCAACGCGGTCTACACACCGAGCCAAGAACAAATCGACTACGCCCATCGCGTCATCGAAGGCTATGAACGCGCCCAGGCAGACGGGCGCGGCGTCTTCACGCTCGACGGCAAGATGATCGACGCACCGCTCGTCGCCGTGCAGCGACGCGTCCTCGAACGCGCCCGCCGTGCCGGCGTATCGCCGTGAGCGTCGCGGAGAGTTCCGTCTCTCGCGGTGGCGGTTTCGTACACCCGCCTCGCTCAGTTCGGCAAGAACTCTTCGTCCAGAATCTGCTCAATCGAGTATGGAGACACCGATGGAAACGCTTCTTTGCTGAGACCGGTCTCCGCTGCAGCCCGCTTCACCGCGCCCTGGTAGTTCGCGGCCTCTTCGATTCGCAAATGTCGGCGTAGGCTGGGGCTTCGACGCAGCAATCGCCGGATTTCCAACCGTTGGGTCACGATCGTTGCGCGCCACGAGTTCGAGCGCTTGCGCGGCTGCTGCTTCCACTTCAGCAAATGTGCAATCAGCACCTCCGTCCGGCTGCAGAGCTCGTCGACATCGCGCTTGCCCATGTCCTCGATCTCCTCGGCCACGTGCTCGATGTCGATCTCACGGAACCGCCCGTGCCGGAGCCGCGTCGCAGTCGTTCGCGTCCACGCAAGGAAATCCCGATCATACAGCTCGGCCTCCGGCATCGCGTGCGACGCTGAAGAAGCTGAAGTCTTCATGGCAACGAATGGTACGTTGCTCGGGCTCGATTCGCAACGAGACGTACGACGAAATGCCCGCCGCGGCGAGGTACTCCTGCTGTTCTCTCAGCGGTACAGCAACACCGCTTCGCGCTCGTCACGCCACGACGCCTCGTCGGCGGTGGCCAAGGCGTCCAGGTCGACGGGCCCAGCGGCGGCATCATCGACCCACCGTCGCAGCACATCGCTGCCGTTGATCACGTCGATCGCCAGCCGGTCGCGCTCGTACTCGTAGACGAAGTCGCGCCACAGCGGGTAGTCCGGCCGCAACGTCCGCAACGCCTTGAACGCGAGGGCGACGAGACGCCACGGGCGGAACGCGTCGTGGTCATACGCCGGGTTGTCGACATGGATCTGCATCCCGGCGCACAGCGCGCCGGCGTGCTTGTGGAACGTCGGCTCGAACCAACACGGGCGTAGCCGACAGCCACGCAGCCACTCCGGCGCGAGTGCGGCCATCGTGGCCAGCAAGGCGCGCGGCTCGATGTCCGGCGCGCCGAAGACCTCCAGCGACCGCGTCGTCCCGCGCCCTTCGGACAGCGTCGTGCCTTCTACCAGGACCGTCCCGGCATAGCTGCGCGCCATGGAGAGGGTCGACGCATTCGGGCTCGGATTGACCCAGCTTCGCTCACCGAGCGGCCACCCGAAGCCGGGGGCACATGCCGGCTCCCAGCCTTCCATCGTCACGACCTCACAATCGACGTCGAGGCGCAACGTCGCAACAAACCAACGCGCCAACTCGCCGAGCGTCAGGCCGTGACGCATCGGCAGCGGTCCGGCGCCGACGAAGCTCTCCCATCCCGGGCGTAGCCGCAGCCCTTCGACTGGGCGGCCGGCGGGGTTGGGCCGATCGAGGATCCAGACCGCCTTGCGGTGCGCCGCGGCGGCTTCCAGCACGTAGCGCAGCGTCGTGACGAAGGTGTAGATGCGACAGCCGACGTCTTGCAGGTCGACGAGCAGCACGTCGAAGCAATCCATCATCGCCGCCCTCGGACGCCGCACCTCGCCGTAGAGGCTGAAGACGGGAATGCCGTGCAGCGGATCGGTGAAGTCGAGCGACTCGATCATGTTGTCCTGCTTGTCGCCGCGCAGCCCGTGCTGCGGGCCGAAGGCGGCGACAAGGTTGACGCCGCCGAGCGTCGCGAGCGCATCGAGCGAGTGGACGAGGTCACGCGTCACCGACGCCGGGTGAGCCAGCAGCGCCACGCGCCGGCCCGCCAGCGGTCTCCGCAGCTCCGGCTCTTCCAGCAGACGATCGATGCCGAACTTCATGATTTACGCCTAACGCGGATCGCCGATCGAGTCCACGCCAGCGACCGGCGCCAGCTCCAGCGCGAACCCGGCCGGATGGTGAAAGTCCGGCTTTCCCGGCGGATGCCACAGCGCCCAGTATGAGAGACTGCCGCGCGCGTCTTCGACCACCGCCGCCAGCGCAACCCGCAGCGCCGCGTGCGCGTACTCGGTGGACAGACACGCGGCGCGCACGACGGCGTCGAGGTCGATCCGATTTACCGAACAGCGGACGGTCACTTCCGGCGCCGCCGCGTTGTCGGGGAGCGCGGCCCGCTCGCGGTAGCCGCGAAAAGCGTACACCGCCCACTCGCCCGAGGGCGAGAAATTGAGCTCGTGATACGCATCGTCGAGCCTGACGAACATTTCGAAACACGTGTGCTTCCAGAGATGGTCACGCCTCCGGGACGGCCGCGGCTCCGGAATGCGTAACCGATCGAGGTTACCGTGCAACGAGAAGCGCACCACGAGCACATCTGGCGACTGCCGGCGCAGGCTCGCGTCGATAGCACGCACAGCGTCCGTGCGGGTCAACCGATGACACGTGAGCGTAACGGGGTCTGTGCTGAAGGCCATCAGAGCCACTGCCGGGCTGAATCAGGTTGATTGAGCAAGGGCGGGATGTCAATTTGTCAGCTCTGCGAAAGGAGATCCGATGAGCCACACAGCATCGCTTGCGGGCAAGACCACGATCGTTACGGGTGCGTCGAGCGGCATCGGCCGCGCCATCGCCGAGAGATTCGGCGCCGCCGGTGCACACGTGTACCTCGGCGGCCGCACGCGCGCCGCCATGGACGCGTCGAAAACCAAGATCGAAGCCGGAGGCGGGCGCGCCAGCGTGATCGCGCTCGACGTGCGTGAGCCCCGGCAAGTGCAGGACCTCGTCGAGCGCGCGCTCCGCGAAACCGGCCGCGTCGACGTCATGGTCAACAACGCCGGTTTGTCGTACCCGACCCCGATCATCGACGCCGATCCGGAGGAGTGGCGCGCGATGCTCGAAACCAACGTCCTCGCCCTGCTCGTCGGTTGCCAGGCGGCGGTCCGCGCGATGCGCCAGTGCAAAGCCGAGGGGCACATCGTGAACATCTCGTCGATCGCCGCGCACCGGCCCGACTCCGGCGTCTACGGCTCCACCAAGCACGCCGTGAACTGCATCTCGAACACGCTGCGGCGCGAGCTGGAAGAAGATTCCATCCGCGTGGTCAACGTCATGCCGGGTGCCATCGGCACCAACTTCGCGCGCAACTTCGATCCCGCCTTCGTCGCCAACTTCGTGCAGGCGGCCGGGATGCAGATCGAGGTCAAGCGCGGCGAGCGGTTGCCCGACGAAGTCATGGACAAGCTGCAGCCGATCATGAAGCAAGTCCTCGCCAGCCCCGACGACGTCGCCGACGCGGTTTTGTACACGGTCACTCAGCCCATCCAGGTGAATGTCTCGGAGATCGTGGTGCGCCCGCCGAAGCAGCTTGCCTTGTAGACGCTGCCGCGCCGTACGGCGGCGCACGGACGGTAATCAAAACGCGGCGGCCTTCTCCGGCATCGCTGCGTTGAATTCGTCCAGGGAAACGGCTATGGCCGACGGGTCGCACGGGATCGCTGGTGCGACATTCTAACGAGAGGAAGAGGAACGACCGAGATGCGCTTCTATGAATTCGAGGCCAAGCGACTCCTCGGCAAGCACGCCATTCCCATCCCTCAAAGCGGTATCGCACACACCGCCGCGGACGCGGAACGGCTCGCCGCCGAGATCGGCTGTCCCGTCGTCGTCAAGGCTCAGGTCATTTCACCCAAGGCGCTGAAGGCTGGCGCGGTGAAGTCGGCCGCCAGCCCGGCGCAGGCAAAGCAAGCGGCCGAGCAACTGCTCCAGCTCGACGACGGTGGCCGCAAACCGAAGGGCCTGCTCATCGAAAAACGCCCCGCCGCCACGAAGGAATATGCGCTCGGCGTCACCTACGACGGCATCGCCAAGAAACCCGTCATTATCGCCAGCGACATGGCCGGCAACGTCGATGAGATCGCCGACACGCATCCCGACCGTGTCGTGCGGCGCCACTTTTCGGCGCTGTTCCCGTTCTCCGACTACCTCGCGAAGGAGCTGGTGTCGGCGCTGGGTCTGAAAGGTGCGGATCTGACCCGCATGACGCCGATCGTCGCGCGCCTCGCGCAGCTGTTCTTGAAGTACGATCTGACCCAAGCGGACATCTACTCGCTGGCGCGACTGGAGGATGGAAACTTCGTCGCCCTCGACTGCCACATGGACATGGAAGTGGAAGGCCGCCGGCGGCAGAAGGCGATCCTCGACGAGCTCGGCATCGCGGCCGACGACACGCGCGCCCCACGCCTGCCGACGCCGTTCGAAGTCGAGGCCGCGAAGATCGATGCGGAGGACCCGCGCGGCGTGGCGGGGCCGGTCGCCGAGTTCGACGGCAACATCGGTCTGGTGATCGGCGCCGGCGGCGGCTCACTCACGCTCACCGACGCGGTGCGCAAGCACGGCGGCCGGCCGGCGAACTACGCCGCGCTCGGCGGCAACCCGAGCGTGAAGAAGGCGCAGCGGCTCACCAAGCTGATCCTCTCCAAGCCGGGTGTGAAGAAGATCGCCGTCATGTCCAACGTCGTGTCGAACACGCGCGCCGACCTCGTGGCACGCGGCGTGATCAAGGGTGTCACTGAGTTGGGGCTCGACCCGAAACAGACGATTGCGATCTTTCGAGTTCCCGGCGCGTGGGAAGCCGACGCCGCCAAGATTCTGCAGAAGTACGGGATCGAGTACTGCGACCGCTCGGTCTCGATCAGCGAAGCGGCGCGCCGCGCGGTCGAGAAGATCGGGCGCTGAGGAAACGATCATGGGCGTTCTGGTGCACAAAGACTTCGAGTTCATTGTCCAGGGGATCACCGGCCGCGAGGCGTTGAACTTCACCCGCGAGTGCCTGGAGTACGGCTCCAGGATCGTCGGCGGCGTCACGCCTGGACGCGGCGGCCGCGAGGTCTACGGCGTGCCGGTCTACGATACGGTCCGCGAGATCACCGCGCAGCGCAAAGTCGACGGTGCGGTCATCACCGTGCCGCTTGCCTTTGCACCCGACGCCGCGTTCGAAGCGATCGACGCCGGCATCAAGTTGCTGGTCATCATCACCGAGGGGATTCCGCGCAAGGACGCCACCGCGGTCGTGGAGTACGCCGACCTGCACGGGGCGCGCGTCATCGGTCCGAACTGTCTCGGGCTCATCGTGCCGGACGTCTGCCGCTTCGGCAGCCTCGGCGGACCGGCAGTGGACTGCCGCAAGGCGTTCAAGCCCGGCATCGTCGGAGTCATGTCGCGCTCCGGTGGCATGACCACCGAGATCTGCAACGCGCTGTCGGCGGCGGGCCTCGGCGAAAGTACCGCCATCTCGGTGGGCGGCGATCCGGTGATTGGATCGACGTACGCGGATCTCATGCCGCTCTTCGAGAAGGACCCCGACACCAAGGCGATCGTGATCTACTCCGAGCCCGGCGGCGCGTCGGAGGCGGAGCTGGCACGCTGGGCGAAGGCAAACAAGAGCCGGCTGCCGATCGTGGCGTTCGTGGCGGGCCGCTTCATGGACGAGATGCCGGGGATGAGCTTCGGGCACGCCGGCACGGTAGTCGAAAAGAAGGTGGACTCGCCCGCCGACAAGATCCGCCGCATGCGCGAGGTCGGTATCTCCGTCGCCGAAGAGATCGGCGACATTCCGCGGCTCGTGAAGGAGCGGCTGAACGGCGCCGCGCCGGCAGGGAGATGACCATGGCCATGTTCATTCGCGTTGACGTCAAGAACGACGTCGTTCGGAAGACCGCGGGCCTCGCCCAGAAGATCATCGAGGTCTGCCCGGTAAAGATCTTCAAGGCCGGCTCCGAGGCGAGCACCGTCGCCACCGTCGAAGACAACCTCGACGAATGCACCCTCTGCGACCTGTGCATGCAAGCCTCGCCCGACGGCGTGAAGGTCGTCAAGCTGTACGAGTCGTAGGCTCGGCGCGCGCGAACCGCGCGACAGCGGCACGTCCGCACGGTCCTTGATGGGCCCGATTGACTTCCATTATTTTCCGAGACGTGCTCGCAGCAACCCGCGCGGATTGCCGGTGTTCGTGGAATTGACGCCTGCCCCTCGGGCAGAGGGCTGCGAAGACGGGCCTTCCGGGCTTCGAGGGTGGCCCGGCTCTCCGGCCCGCATCTTCCTCGAAGCCGGGGCTAGCCCGAATAATTCACGGGAGCATCTAAAAAATCAGCCCCAACCGTGGTACCCACTGAAACTGTCGAAGGTTTA
>Ga0209415_10001423_pt1 | contig 45888 bp, 43 predicted proteins | sample PeaSoiSIISIP2007_FD_187696 | JGI IMG/M metagenome (GOLD analysis project Ga0209415, IMG submission 187696) | Peat soil microbial communities from Weissenstadt, Germany - SII-SIP-2007 (SPAdes) (version 2) | ecosystem: Environmental > Terrestrial > Soil > Wetlands > Peat | place: Germany... | reverse complement strand
TGACCGTGGAAGAGGCCCTCGCGCCTGCTAATCTCGTTGAGTGAAGCTGCTGATCTTCTCCGATATCCACGGCGACAAAGCCGCGCTCGAAAAACTGATGGCGATGGATGCGGATTACTACTTCGCTGCCGGCGACCTAGCGAATTTTGGCCGAGGACTGGACGCCATGGGGCTTATCTTGAAGAAACGCGCCGAGCGGATGTACGTGCTGCCGGGTAATCATGAATCGGAAAACGACATCGCGCGACTGTGCCGCGAGTTTGGCTTTCACGATTTTCACGGTCAGAAGATCGAGATCGAGGGCTATCACGTCGCCGGACTTGGCTACTCGAACCCAACGCCGTTCAATACTCCGGGCGAGTACAGCGAGGAGGAATTGAAGGAGCGCCTCGACAAGTTCGCCGGGCTCGACCCGCTGGTCTTGATTTGCCACACGCCGCCGAAAGAGACGCCGCTCGATCGCGCGGCGGAAGGCAAGCACTATGGAAGCGAGGCGATCCGCGAATTCATCGAACGCGAACAGCCGAGATATTTTTATTGCGGGCACGTCCACGAAGCCGCCGGCCGGCAGGCGACCATCGGGCGCACGCGGGGCTGGAACGTCGGAAAGCGCGGCCATTTGCTCGAATTGGTAAAATGAAAGTTCCATGACCCTCGAAGAACACGAAAGAGAGTACGCTTCGCTCCGCCAGCAAGCTGACGCTGTGCGGAGCTATCTTTGACTCCTCCAACAAGAAGCTGCAGCTAGCCAGGATCGAACAGCAGATCTCCGATTCCGATTTCTGGAATCAGCAGCCGGAAAAAAGCCAGAAAACCATGCAGGAGCGCAAGCGTCTGGAGCAGGCGATTGAGGACGAAGCCGAGGTGGCGCGCCTTACGTCCGACCTGGACACGCTGTTCGAACTGGGCCGCGAAGGCGAAAACGTGACGGCCGACCTGGACCGCGAGATCCAACGCTTTTCCGAGCGTTTGGAGGTGCTCGAAACAGGAATGCTGCTCAATGGCCCGAACGATGGCAAGAGCGCGATCATGGCCATCCATCCGGGCGCGGGCGGCACCGAGAGCCAGGACTGGGCCGAGATGCTGCTGCGCATGTATCTGCGCTGGGCGGAGCGCCATAATATGCAGGCGGTGGTGACGGATCGTCTGGAAGGCGAAGGCGCGGGTATCAAATCGGCCACGCTCGAAATCGAAGGCGAAAATGCCTACGGCCTGCTGCAATCGGAGATCGGCGTGCACCGGCTGGTGCGAATCTCGCCGTTCGATGCCAACGCGCGGCGGCATACCTCGTTTGCGTCGGTGTTCGTGTATCCACAGATCGAGGACGACATCAATATCGACCTTAAGCCGGAGGATCTGCGCGTGGACGTGTTCCGCGCCTCGGGCGCCGGCGGCCAACACGTGAACCGGACGGAATCGGCCGTGCGCATGACGCACGTCCCGACCGGCCTCGTCGTGCAATGCCAGAACGAGCGGTCGCAACACAAGAATCGAGCCAGCGCGATGAAGCAAATGCGCGCCCGGTTGTATGAGTACGAGATGGAGAAAAAGCGGGCGGCGGATAAGAAAGTCGAAGACTCGAAGCTTGAGATCAATTTTGGCAGCCAGATCCGCAGCTATGTGCTCGCGCCGTATCGGATGGTGAAGGATCATCGCACCAAGCTTTCGATCGGCGACGTGGATCGCGTATTGGATGGCGACCTGGATCGGCTCATGCACGCATTCCTGGTTTACAAGCACACGGGCAAAATCGCGGGCGACGGAAAAGAGGATCTGCCTGAGTAGTGGCTTGTCCGAGATTACCCAAGCCGCGGAGTTGATCCGCGCGGGCGAGTTGGTCGCGTTTCCGACAGAAACCGTTTACGGACTGGGAGCCAATGCACTCGACCCGGCCGCCATCGAAAAAATCTACGCCGCGAAGGGCCGTCCGCCGTCCAGTCCACTGATCGTTCACGTGAGTTCCATCGAAATGGCGCGAGGCCTGGTACGCGAGTGGCCGGAGGAAGCGGAAAAACTCGCACGCAAATTTTGGCCTGGGCCGCTGACGCTGGTTTTGCCGAAACAGCCGCACGTCCCGGATCGGCTGACTGCGGGATTGGACACCGTGGGCGTTCGAATGCCCGCCAATCCTATCGCGCAGGCGCTGATTCGCGAAGCCGGCGTTCCGATCGCGGCGCCCAGCGCCAACCCCTTCACAGAGCTTTCGCCGACCACGGCGCAGCACGTGCGCGACAGATTGGGCGATCGCATCGCAATGGTGCTGGACGGCGGCCGCACTACGGTGGGAATCGAGTCTACCGTCCTTTCCCTCGCCGGCTCCGACGCGGTATTGTTGAGACCGGGCATGGTGACGCGGCAGGAAATCGAGGCGGCGATTGGACCGGTGCAGATGCTCGCGTCCGCGACTGAAGGCGCTCATGCCTCCCCCGGAATGCACGCGCGGCACTACAGTCCGAAGACTCCGCTGATTTTGTTGGAACGCGGTGAGCGTTTGCCGGGCGGCCGCGGAATCTGTCTTCAAATGCCCGACGATCCTCGCGACTACGGAGTGGTGCTTTACGAACGACTGCATGAAGCCGACTCCGGAGGCTGGGACTGGATTGCCGTGGAGCGTCCGCCATCCGGCGAAGAATGGGCCGCGATTCGTGACCGCCTGGAAAGAGCAGCGGCGCCTCGGTGACTTAAGATGGGCGATCTGATCCGCGAAATCGAAAGCACGGAAGCTGATTCACCCGCGCTGTGGTGGCTGGGGCATTGTGGCTTCGCGGTGAAATGTCAAGGCATCGTGTTCTATGTGGATCCATGTTTATCGACTCCAAATGGCCGAACGCGAACGCAGGCCGCGCCGTTCGCCGCCAAGGACGTAACCAACGCCGATTTGATCCTCTGCACCCATGCGCACGCTTCGCATATGGACCCGGGCGCATTGCCGGCCATGCTCAAAGCTTCGCCTCGCGCCAAAGTCGTGTTGCCGAAGAGCACCGCCGAACATGCCTGTTCGATTGGGATTTCATTGGATCGCATGACGACGACCGATTCCGATTTGAGGGTCGAGTATTTCAAAAACGGGCCATATTCGCGGGTTTATTCTGTTCCTTCGGCGCATCCGGAATTGAACTGGACACCGCTCGGGGGCTATCCCTATCTCGGCTACTTGATTCGCTTCGGCCCCTGGACCATCTATCACGCGGGCGACTGCCAATGGTATGAAGGCATCGTAGGACGGCTGCGGCCGTACAACGTCACCGCCGCGCTACTTCCGATCGAAGGCGCTGGGAACTTCGATATCGCGCAGGCCGCGCAACTGGCCGAAGACATTCGCGCGCGCTGGCTGATTCCGATGCACTACGGAACGTTCGCCGATCAAAGCGCGGACGCGAGCCGCTTTGTGGATCACATGCTCGGCTTTCGGCCCTCGGTCGGGTTCAAAGTTTTCGAACCTGGCGAGAAGTGGGTAATTCCGTAAGAGCGACTAACGAGCGTAGCAAGCGGACGGCTTCCAACCCGTCGCATCGGGCTGTTTGCGGAAGTGCGTGCTGGTGATCATGGTGCGGGAGAGATACACCGGATCGGAGACGATGGTCTTCACTACGATCCAGTTGGCTTCGGGCTCCTTGATCACGTCGTAAAATTCCTGGAGCGTGGTCTTATCGCTATACGGCACTCCGTTGCGGCGCAGATAACCGGCTGCAAGATGGCTGGTGTTCACTTCGAGCGAGCCGCCCTTGGTCGGATCGAAGGCTGAGCCGAAGTACCCGATTCCACCGGCCGGTCCCAGCCATCGCGCCGCCGAATAACCCTGCAGCGTCGGAGGGCCGCTCGGTGTTTGCGGCGGGCTGAAGTGTAGCAGGCGCGTTTGCGTGCCGGCGTCCGTTTCGATCTTGAGCGTGTTGTCGTCCTGCCAGGTGATGTGCAGGCGCGTGGGAATGCGCATCAAGCCAGCCGCGCCGTAAGCCTTGCACCGATTGCCCGAAGCTTCGTCTTTGGCCGGGTCCCATTCTTTAGCGATCTTCTCGCCCTCGGGGTTCAAAGGCACGCCCGCGAAATCCCCTTTGGGCGCTGCGATCATGCGGAAGCGCCAGTCTTCCGTGACGATGGAGACCCAGTAACCGGTGAGATCGATGGGAGCGACGGTTTTCGCGGGGGGCGGCGGGCCGGGAGGCGGTCCCCCGGGAAATTGCGCGAAGACGGCAGGCGCACAGGCCAGGAGAGTTAAGAGAGCTCTCTTTTTCATTTGTTGCCCTTCAGACTTTTGTACACAGCCTCGACAAACTTGTCGGTGGTCCAGAAGCCGGTGGTGGAACCATACAGAGGATCGTAATCCTGCGTTGGCCGCGCGGCCTTCACCTGTTCGAGGGTCATGCCCTGCTTGATCATGGACTGAATGCGATCGCGAATGATGATGGTCATTTCGCGGAAATTGAGCACGTCGCCGAAATCGCACAAGCGGCCATGGCCGGGGACGACCATCGTGCCACCCTCCTGGCCGTAGACCGGGATGATCAGGTCGACGATCTTTTGCAGAGCGTCGATGGTGCCTTGAATGCTGCCGCCCGCGGCGAGATCGATGATGGGGTAATTCGTGGTGGTGAAGATATCGCCGGTGCTGATGACATCGGAGCGGCGGAAGAACACAATGCTATCGCCGTCGGTGTGGGCGGCAGGCTGATGCAGGATGTCGACGCCTTCGCCGTTGAAGTAGAGCTTTTTCTGATCGCTCAGGAAAGTATCGGTGGGCCAACCCTCCACGGGAGTCGGGGCCTGCGCTCCTGTTGGCGCGCTCATCCGATTGAGGATGTTGATGTGTGTAATGATCTGCGCACCCACGGCCGCATCCTGAATATCACCCGCGACGTTGGCGCCGGCGATGGTGCTGCCGGCGAGGCGAATCTTCCCATTGCCGCCGGTGTGATCGGGATGGTAATGCGTGTTGATGACATAACGGATGGGACCGGTTGAAATGGATTTGATGGCGGCCAGAACCTTGTCGGCCATCGGCGCCAGGCCAGTGTCGACAACCAGTACGCCGTCTTTGCCGGCTTGGACCGTAATGTTGCCGCCGGCGCCGACAATCATGTAGATGTTGCCCTGCACCGGCAAAACGTGGACTTCAGCGTCCTGATTTTGCGCGAAGATGGGACCGGCGGTTGTCAGTAGGAGTGGGAGCAGGATGCGGCTATTCATTTTGCATCTACCTTTGCTGATGCGGCCGTCCCGCGAATTTTGTCCTGATATTCGGGATACATGGTTTCCGCGCCACCGCGCGCGGCCTGCGGCGGAATTCCGTGCTTGGCCGGGAACTCGTCGAGGAACGTGTTGGTGCCGGGCAGATGATGCGGGATAACGCCCTTCGGCCGGACGATCTCTTCCACGCTTTCGCAGGGATAGGGCGCGATCTGGCCACCGACTTCATAAACGTAATCGCGTGTGCGGATGAACGGCTCGGTGAGATAAGCAGGATCGCGAATGACGGTCATGATGGTAAGGTTGTCGCCGTGACGGATGAAATGTTCGGTGACCACGGCGCGATCGCTACGCGGGAGGCCGTTGCGGCGGATCCAACCTTCCTTTAGATGCGTGGTGGTGATGGCGAGGACGTCGCCTTCCCACTTGCCGGTGGAGAAGCCCTGCGATGTATGCAGCGCGTAGTCGGGCGGGTGCGGACGGCCGTCCATCCAGATGGTTCGCTCGGTGCCCCAGGCGAAGTGATGGGTGTGGACAGCAATTAGCTGTTGCGTATCCTTATCGAATTCTTCCCAGATGCGAATGCCGGCGAAGCTGGGCACGTAATCGGAGGGGTGGACGCGGCATTGGTATTCAGGCAGCGTGATGAGCGATGCATCCCAGGCGTCGGCGCGGTAGCGGGCGGCGGGGTTGATGGGAACGCCCAGGTAGTCGCCCAGCTCGGGGCCGGGGAGTCGCTCGGGCTCATCTTCGTGAAGAAGCTGCAGATTGTTCCAGACGCCGCCCAGGTTGACCTGGGAAAACGCGGGGGTGTGGCCGAGCGTCAGCAGCACGGGGAACAGCAAGGCGGGGACGGCAATTCGGAGGATTCTTGGCATAGGCCTTTCTATTTTTGGGGCTCGGTCAGGGGGCCGAGCGGGTATTCGAGCGTGACTCGCCTGGTTGCATGCAGGACTTCTCCCTGATTGTATACAGGTCGGGGCGTTTTGTCGATTTGGGGTGGGGGTGGGGCATGATGCAGCGGCGGCAGCGCAATTTTTCGCGCGGCGGGCTGATTGGCGGCTGGCGGCTGGTGTTTGGGAACTGGTGATTGGGAGCCGGGAGGAAAGGGCGGAAATTGCCCTGCTGTGAAACGTTGGTCGTGAGAACATATGTGTCACGCGATAGGTGCTGGCGCATGATATACTCACCCCCGAATGGGGCTTGAAGGCTATGCCAACTGAATGGAGTTTTAAGGCAGAGTACGTCAAGAACTGCAATTGCGCAATGGGCTGTCCATGCGATTTCTGGGCAACGCCCACTCATGGTTCGTGCCAGGGCATGTTTGCGGATAGAATCCTTGAAGGTCACTATGGGAGTGTAAAACTGGACGGCTTGATCTTTGGCGGCACCTACCACTGGCCGGCGGCGCTCCATTTGGGTAACGGCACATTCCAGCCCTATCTGAGCGACACGTCCACTCCAGAACAGCGCGAAGCCATTCTCACGGTGATGAGTGGCAAGGCCGGCAATGCGTGGTATGAAGTGCTGGCCAGCGTGGTCTCACGCGTTCTGGAGCCAAGATTTGTTCCGATCGAATTCGAGTTCGATCTGGAACTCCGCCACGCTCGTGTGAGTTTCGGCGGAGGCGAAGTGCTGACCACGACCGAGCCGGTGAAAAATGTGGCCACCGGAAAGGACCATCGCGTACGGCTGGATATGCCGGAAGGCATGGAGTACGGGCACCCGGAAATCGCCACGACCGGAGTGCTGCGGTCAAAAGGTCCAATTGCATTCGACTATCCGCCGGCCCACAGTTCGCTGGCCATCGTGGAACAAACGCACCTCGGTTTGCTGCGATAGACCTGTGTTCTAGCGTATGTCGGCCGCTCCCACTAAGATGCCCGCAGTGACTGCACGGGAGGCGGCCGTTTCCGCCGCGGCGCATTCTCGTGCTTCCGAGCGAGCTACCTACGCGGCGGTGCTAGGGGTTTTCGTCGTCGCGGCCACTCTCACGATCTTCTTCACTCGATCGATGTCCGGCGGCATGCCAATGCCGGGGAACTGGACCATGAGCATGATGTGGATGGTCATGCCCGGCCAAACCTGGATCACGGCTGCCTTGGCATTTGTAGGAATGTGGCTGGCCATGATGGTAGCTATGATGCTTCCTTCCGCCCTACCCATGCTGCTGTTATACCGGCGGGCAGCAGCGTTTCGCGGAGAGTCGCGACTGAGCGCGCTCACGCTAGCGGTGGGAACAGGATATTTCTTGGTTTGGGCAGTTTTCGGTGTGCTGGCCTACGTAGGAGGGACGACTATCAGTCGCGCTGTAATGACCTGGCTTGTATTGAGCAGAATCGTTCCGTTGGCGGCCGGTGGTGCACTCGTGCTGGCAGGAATCTATCAATTGACGCCCTGGAAGTCCGCCTGTCTGAAGCACTGCCGTGATCCGCTCTTGCTGGTCGCTCATCATCTGCACGGCGGCTGGCGTGGAGCACTACGTCTCGGAATCCACCACGGCGTGTTTTGTGCGGCGTGTTGCTGGGGACTGATGCTCATTCAACTCGTCCTCGGAACGATGAACATAACCGTCATGGCTGCGGTCGCTGTGATCATTGCCTTGGAGAAGGTGTTGCCAAGGGGAGAGGTTGTTGCTCGTGTGACCGGGTATTCAGCCGTTTTGGGCGGAGTTGGCCTAGGGATCATGTCCTTCTTGGGACGCTGAAGCTACGGCCATCTTTGGGCCCCGATCATGGGCCGTGCGGGAGAGGAGCAGTGGCGCCGAATCGCCTCAGATGCCCCCGTACCAGGAAAACCCGTGCTCGGGAGATGAGGAGCCCCAACCTTTGCCGATGTTCTTCGTGGTGTCGGTCAGAGTAATGCGGGACAGATACTTCATGCTTTTGAAGCCAAGTTGACGGGGGACACGCACGCGAACCGGAGCGCCGTGAGGCGTGGGAAGTTCCTGGCCATTCATTCCATAAGCCAGCAAAGTTTGCGGATGCCATGCATCGGACATATCCAGGCTGCCCCACTTTTTGCCAAACGGGAAGCCCTTTTCGGGGAACGGGAAGAAGAAGACGTATTTGGCCCGCGGCAGGACTCCGGCCAAGTTCAAAACATAGGAAAGCGGGACGCCGGTCCATTCGGCAATAAAGGACCAACCCTCTTCGCAAGCCTGATGGGTGATGTGGGTGCGGGAAGGAAAACGCTTGAGTTCAGCCAAAGAAAAAGAACGGGGGCGAGCCACCAAACCGTCGATGGAGAGCCGCCAGTCCGCGAAGCCACCAGCCAAGAGGCGTTGGTAGGTCTCATTTTCGGGTGGCGGGCCATTGATCGGGCAAACCTTTGAGATGTCGCTGCGGTTAAACTCGCGGGCCAGCGACTGTTGGGGAATCAAAATCCGCTGCGAGGCATAGGTCAGCGTTTCGCCAATGCCATAGATGCCGCCATGATCGGGTGGAATCAGGCCGTATCGATCGGCCAGGCGGGCCGCGACAGCCAGGCCGGACGCTCCCGCGGCGGTTGCCAAACCAGTGGTGATGAGTTTGCGGCGGGAAAGTGCTTTGCTCATGCGCCATCCTTTGCGGCGGTGACTTGGCCCGTGATCATAGCCCGAACGCGGTGCTTGAAACCGGCGAGGCAGACCATGGCGATGTGGACAACAAGAAACAGAACCAGAAAATCAGCCACGAAGAAGTGAATAGTGCGCGCGGATTGCTGGCCACCCAGGACGGTCACCAGCGCGGGGAAAACCGACACAATGGCGGGTGACATGGCGAAGCCGGTCCAAATCATCAAAGGAAAAAGAACGAATACAACCAGCAGGTAGGTGAGTCTTTGAAGGAGGTTGTAGGCGAGGGAGGTATCTACGCCAGGGCGTTTGAAGCGCAGATGATTGGAAATTTCTCGCCCAATGGAGCGCCAGGCGAGATCGGACTTCGCCGGCAAGAGATTGTTTTGAAAGTGCCGCGTCAGGATACCGGAGAGTACGTACAGCGAGCCGTTGAACAGGCAAACCCAGGCGCAGAGGAAGTGCAGATTGCGACCCCATCCCGATGGCCCGCCCTTCATGAAGGGGAGCGGCAAATCGAGGAGGGAGGGAGTTCCGATGCCACCCGCTTCGCCCCAATAAAAACGCGGATGAGCCAGAAGAATAGCGAAGCCGCTGACGAGCAGGCCGAAGAAGCTCAGCGTATTGATCCAGTGGGTGATGCGGACGGCGGCAGAATGCCGCGAAGAGTCGCGAATATCTGAAACTCGGCTGGCGATACCTGGGAGGTACGCAGACCCGACCGTAGCCATGCAGGGATGCTATCACAAAATGCTGCAAAAGGTCGCGGACAGGCGAACTAACCACTCGTCTGGAGTGAGCGGGTCGGGATTCTAGCCCAAAAAGCCGATGGCGCGGCCGGCCAAGCCGACACCGAACCACAGGCACAGTGCAACGACGGCAGCCGCTTCGCCGCCGATGGGAGCAACCTTGTCTTCCGACGCAGCCGTTCGGTTGTGGATGGTGAACTGGAACAACAGGGCGGCGAAAGGGACGAAGCGCGCCGGCAACTTCCGAGATAGTCTGCGCCTGGTAGAGCAGTCCGAACTGGCGCAGTGCGAGGACCACGAGTGAACCGAGCAATACGGTCAGCCCGAGGAGATGGACGTTCTCGATGATCGGAAATGCCATTCGCGAGTCACGCATGGCCTGGGCGACCCTTGTGTTATCGCACCATTGAAAGAAAGGGAGGAGAGCGGGCATCAATCGAAGGATTCGACTCAGTTGAAAGTGTACGCCATGGTGCGGCCGCAAGTGACGATCGCGATTCAGAAGATCAACGAAAGCCAGCCAGCCAGACGAGCTTCCATGGGCGGAACAAGAGCGTTGTCCCACTTATCCACCGTACGATAGACGCCTCGTTCAAACGCCAACGCATTGATCGCCGCCAGGACTAGAGGACGACTTTCGCGCGAAAGAAAATACTGTTGTAAGCTTTGGCGGCCTGGCACCAGAACAGAAAGATACCGGTGATGGTCATGATGGCGAAGCCTATAAACATCCAGGGTTTGATTTGTTCGTAGACTTCCGAAACCGGGCGGCGTTTCATGGAACGACGTTGCCGTTCAGAATAGAGGTTACCATCGCGTGGAGAAGCTGATTTAGGGGGGCGCGGGCGGGGTCCGTGTCGCCGCAGTCGGCGTTCGCGCGACCGGGTGAATTCGATAAATAACGAACTCGGTTGTGCTGTTGACGCGGAAGCCGGAAAAATAAAATGGTATTTCCAGGTAGTGCAGCACGATTTGTGCGATTTCGATCTGGCCGCGTCGACCGATGACGGGCGTGCCAGAAGCCGCTTGGTCGGCTAAGTAGGCGCGAGCAAGCGCGCGTAGTGCAATTACCTGCCCAGGCAACAACGGGAAACAATACGCGCCGCTCGTGGCAGGTGGGAACGGAACACTGGATGATGCCACGCCGGGAGCAGAAGCCCTGGTTGTATTTGCGCTGCCCCTAGTACGCCGCTACCTGGGGTCATGACTCAATAGGGCTACCACTCGGTGGCTTCTGTTCCGGCGGATTAGTTACAAGGGGTGGTTAGCGGGTGCCGCCGGCTTCCACGACGGCGGTGTCGCTCAGCACGATCTTCGAGTTGGTACCCTTTAAATCGATTTCTTTCAGCTTGATACGACCGTTCTCGGTCGCGGTATTCATCATAGTATCGGAGAACTTGGTGTCATTGGTCTCCGTCTTCGCAGTGACCGCAATCACGGTTTTGCCCTGCTTGAATGTGACCTTGTCGCCCTCCACCGTAACCTGGTAGTCGCCAGGCTTCAGTTGCGTCTGGCCGACATAGGTAGGATCGAGGATCTTGAGGTGGTAGCTGGAGGCGGCAGTGGCGATTCCGAGCGAAAAGACACAAGCTCCTAGCATCAGTTTGTTCATCTTCATTTTTTTCTAGCTCCTTAAATTGAATGCGTGTGTAACGCTCTACGAGGAGTGTGGTTGCCTTCTTGCGTACAGGCCACACTAGAAAGAACGTCGGAGGGAAACCAAAGGTTACTCGGGTGAGAATAAAGTTTAGCAAAGGTCTAATAATGTGTTACTTAGCGAAGTCCGTAGATTGGATGAAAGCTTCGCACCTTTGGTTGCAACATAAAACACGTCAATTGCTTTATGGCCTTCCGTGTCAATGAGTACTACATCGATGTTGCAGCCTGCTGTCGAAATGGCGGAGGACAGATCGTAGAGAAGGCCGGGACGGTCTTCCGCAATGATTTCGATCAGCGTGGCGCTGTCGCAAGCGCTCGAATCGAAGTTTACTCGTGGTTGCACCGTACGCTTCTTCAGACGATTGTACGCGACGCGTCCGCGCAGAAGCTGCTCGGTTTCCAGCCGGCCGAGGGCGACGTCTTCGAGCGTTTGGCGCAGACGGTCGTTTTCGGTGGGATTCAATTCCAGCGTGCGGCTGGGATCGTCGAATATAAACGTGTCCAGGACCAGGCCCTGTTCGTTGGAGAATGCCTCGGCCTTAAGAATGTCCATTCCGAAGCTCGATATCGCGCCGGTGAGAGATGCAAACAGCGCGGGCCGATCACGGGCAACGATGGTGGCGCGATGCACGCCGCCGGAAGCATCGATCTCAACAGCCACTCCGCTCGACTTACTCAATTCGTAAAGTTCGGCGTGGCCACGGATGTCCTCCAGAGTGTGGGTGCGTAGATAGCGCGATGGAAAACCGCGGATGAACTCGGCGTGTTCCGGCAGGTCCTTCTTGACATCGGCAGGGAGATCGGCGATGCGTTCTGTTTCCAGCTCCTTAAGCAATTGTTGATGGGTGACGCGGTAAGTCTCCCAAAGCTGCTCCAGCCGCCAGGGAGTCATCGCGGCGGGATTGACGGCGGCGATGTCGGCGAAAGTTAAGAGCGTGAGGAGTTTCAGGCGCTCCAGCGTTCCGATACGAGCGGCAAGCAGGCGGGCTGTGGCGGGATCGTGAAGATCACGCGAGCTCATCACCGCGGAAAGATCCAGGTGATGGGCGATCAGAAACTCCACGACGCTCTCTTCTTCGGCGCGCATTTGAATACGCTGGATGGCCGCACGGGCTAACTCCACCGACAAACGCGCGTGATCGCCGCTGTTAGCCCCTTTGCCGGAGTCGTGAAACAGCAGCGCGAAGCGAAGCAGCGCCAGGTCGTCGACCTCGGAAAGAATTTCGGCTAGGCGGCGCTGCGCCGGATCCTTGCTGCCGGCCAGTTCGGCGAGCTTTTCGATGGTGACGAGCGTGTGCTCGTCCACCGTGTAGCGATGGTAAAAGTCGGGCACAACGAGACAAGAAATGTTCCGCAGTTCGGGGAACATGGCCTGCAGGAGTTCCGTCTGGTGCATCACGCGGAGCGCGGCTGCCACATGAGGCAGCGAGAAGATCGTGTGCAGTGTAGGCCATAACGGCTCGGTTCGCGCACAATAGGCGCCGAAAGTCTCGGAAGCGTGCTCCACGCGGCGTTCGGTTTCGGCGGCCAAGAGGATGCCGTGCCGCCCAACGAATTCCAGCAGGCGGAAAATCATGGCCGGATCGCTGGTCAATTGCGCGGGCGATCGGAGGTAGATGCGCTCGTTGGAAACGGTGAATTCCGTATTGGAGAGGCGCGATCGCCAATCGTGAAATTGCGTAACCAGCGACGTGTCGCCTTTCTCATTAAGATCAAGGGCGCGGCGGGCCTCATTGTAAATGACGCGTGCATTGCTGAAGTATTGGCGCATCAGATCGGCCGGCTGACTAAACGAAAGGTAAGGCTGCGTGATGAGCGCCTCCTGCGCATCGAAGCCGAGCAGGTTCTGGTCGCGCCGCGTCTGGTAATGGAGAAAGCAGCGCAGCGAATGTACAAATCTGGCAGGAGCAAGCAGGCGGCCAGCCACCTCCTCATCCGGTTTGCGCAGTTTCGCCAGCCAATCGATCAAATGCAGATCGCGCAGTCCGCCGGGCGTTTCCTTGACGTTGGGCTCCAGATGATAAAACGTTCCTTGGAACTTGTCGTGGCGCTCACGCGCGAGTTGGCAGAGGTGACGGGTCAGCGCGCGGGACTGGCGCTCGAAAAACCCTGGTAGTTTGCTTTCGAGCTTGGCGTAAAGATCGGGCGAACCACCGAGCATCCGGCGGTCGAGCAGACTGATGCTGAGTTCGATATTGCCTTCGTGGATTTCAGCGCATTCGGTGACGGTGCGCACCGAATGGCTCAGGCGCAGACCCGCGTCCCAGAGCAGACGAACAAATTCGGAGAGCGCATTCTTGATGACAGCGGCTTGCGACTCCCGCTCGATCAGGAGCAGCACATCCACGTCGGAGAAGGGAAACAGCTCACGGCGCCCAAAGCCACCCACCGCGAGCATGGCGACGCTGGGATGATGCACCGTTCGAAACGATGTTTCAAAGGCGCCGATCGTCATGGCTTCGATGCGCGCGGAAAGTCCGGCCAGGACGGGCGCGGCCTCACCGGTGGCAAAGAATTGCTGTTGAATCTGTTGCCAGGCGGGCTGTGACTGCAGCTTGTTCATCCGTTAGAAGTTCCCGGCGTGCTGGAGGTCCCGGCTGCGCCTGCAAGCTTGGACGGGAACCTTGTGGCGCTTCGACTTTGATTGTATCGTCTGAAGTGTGGTGCTCACATCGCGATTCGTGATTTTCCTGGGCGCGGCGCTGGTGCTGGCGATTACACCGGGTCCTGGGATCTTCTACGTGCTGGCTCGCAGCTTGCGTGGGGGACGCCGGGAGGGGGTGTTATCGGCGGCGGGGACGTTCTTGGGCGGCCTGGTGCATGTGGCCGCGGCGGCGTTCGGGTTGTCGGCGATCCTGGCGGCGTCGGCGATCGCGTTTGAGACAGTGCGGTACGCGGGAGCCGCGTATTTGATTTACTTGGGATACCGGATGATCCGAAATCGTTATGAAGACGTCGGGGCTCTCGATGCCGCGGGCTCCCCGCGCGGCACGTTCGTTCAAGGCGTGATGACGGAGGTGCTGAATCCCAAGACGGCGCTGTTTTTTCTTTCCTTCATCCCGCAGTTCGTTTCCGTGCAGCAGGGGCACATGGCTGTGCAGTTCCTTATGCTGGGTGCGATTTCGGTGACGTTGAACACCTGCGCCGATCTTCTTGTCGCGTGTTTCGCGGGCCCGCTCGGATCGCGAATGAAACGCAGCGCAAAAATACGCAGCCGGCAGCGCGCTGCATCGGGCGTCGCGATGATCGGGCTGGGAGTTTACGTGGCTACGGCCCGGGCGCGAAGTTAGGCGGTTGGGGCAAAGACCACCTCCTCACGGTCGTGGTTCAGTAGTAGGCCATCGATTCAACGCCAGCGCCGCCCTTGAAGCTGGACACCACGCGCCCCTGCGACAGATCGATCACCGAAACAGTTCCGTCACCATGGTTGGCCACCAGGGCGGTTTTGCCATCGGGAGCGAAGTTGATTCCCATGGGATCCTTCCCGACAGTCAGCACCTGCTGCTTGCCGTGCAGATCCGCCGCGTCGAGCACGTTGACCAGCCGCTCCGACACACTGCAGACCAGAAGTTTCGAACCGTCGAGTGAGAAGCGCGGCTTAAAAGAAGCTTTCGAGTTTCCCTGGAGCGGAATAGTCGCGGCCACCTTATCGGTGGACGTGTCAATGAGGAGGAGCTTGGGTTCGGAATGATCGACGGCGACCACATGCCGCCCGTCCGGCGAAGCTGTAATGCCTTCCGTGCCATTCGGGGCGGGAATGCGCGCGATGATGGAGCGCTTTTTCAAATCGATGACGGTCACGAACAGCTTGTCGTTCTTATTGGCGACGTAAGCTTTGCTCGCGTCCGGCAGGACGGCCGCCCAGTGTCCAGTGCCTTCGGTATCGATGGCGGCTTCGATTTTACGGGCTTTCGGATCGATGACCAGCAGCTTGCGGCTCAGATCGCACGTGACGTAGATCTTGCCCGCGTCATCGATCTGAATACCGTGCGGGGCTTGATAGGGCGAGACGTCGATGGTACCGGCCACTTTGCGTGATGCGAGGTCAATGATAGCGATGGTGTGGCCTGGGTGGGGATTGTTGCCGTAGACGCCGTCGCCATAGACAGTAACGTAGGCGAATTTGTGATCGGGCGAGATGGCCAGATCGTGCGGAGCGACGCCCACGTCCAAAGCACTGTTCGGGATCTCCTGGAATGTCGAGGGATCGAGGAAACGGACGCGGCGGCCGATTTTGTCGATCACGATCAAACCGTGAGTGCCGGTGGGATTGTTGAGGTCGACGCGGCCGGCGGCGAAGACGAGCGCGGCTGCGGTAAGTCCGAGGAGAGCGACTAAGGCGCCCTTGGAAGGCCGAGAAAACAGCGCTGCGTTTGCCATTTGGCGATTATATATCGGCTGTGTAAGCGCGGTGCAGGCGGCGGGCGGCGGGAGCAAGCACTCGGTTCCACCACATGAGGACACCGGTGACGAACAGAAATGCGGGCACCAGTCCGATGATCACCCACAGCGCTTTGCTCGTCCAGCCGCCGAAGTTGCCGAAATGCAGGTAGCTGAACCAACGAATGATTTTGTCGCCCGTGCTGAATTTCGGGCGAAAGCGCGGCGGCCGCACAGTGGGAGCGCTCACAGTGGAAGTGGCCACCGGAATCGCAGGAATGTTCGGGACCAGCGAGGCTTCCGGGATCGGCCGATACACATCGAGCGGAGCGATCCTATTTACGAAGACCTGAAACGGTCCGGGAAATCCAGCATATACGCCGACCACTCCGAACATGAACACGAAGGGGAGCGTCCATAGGCCGATTACGTTGTGCAGTTGCCAGTTGAAAAGCTTCCAATTTGACGCGCGGCGGATGGTCAGGCCCCGGCGCCAAGTCCGTATGCCGGGCCACCAGAGCACGACGCCCGTGAGCGAGAGCGCCAGCACGAACACAGCGCCCACGCCATTGATCAGGCGTCCAGTTTTGCCGGACAACAGATTCACATGCAGGTCGAGCAGCCAGGCCAGCAGCTGGATTGAGTAGGGGCGCGACTCGCCCAAATCCCGGCCGGTGTAGGGATCAAAGAGCCGCTGTTTTTTACTGCCTTTGCGGTCCATCCAAATCTCGACGGCTTCATTGGGCTGCTTGGCGTCCCAGATCCAGCTCACCCGGTATTGCGGATAAGCGCGGCGCGCCGCGTCACGCAGTTCGTCGTGAGTGAGTTTGTGAGTGCCGATGGCAACGATTCGCGGTCCAGGCCAGAGCGAGTTGTACAGCTCATTGCGAAAGACGATGGCGCTGCCGCTGACGCTGATCACAAATATGTAGAGGCCCAGCGCGATGCCTGTCCAGAGGTGAATCTGAAAGAGGGCCTTGCGTAACCAGAGGCTTTTCGGCCGCCGTAGCCAGCGCGTCCACGAATTCATACGGTGCTAACCGCACGGGTGCTAACCGCACGGGTGCTAACCGCACGGCAATTGGCGCCGGCGCCCGGTGCCATCCGCACGGCGTTGTGCGTGTCAATTGCTCTCATGTGCGCCTCCGTGGTCACCGGGCCGGTGAAAAACGAGTATACACCGCTTACACGGGGGAGCCGAGCGATCACGAGGCTGGCGGGGGGGGAGTCGCATGGCAGTTCGAACAAAAGGGAGCGGCGCTGCGTAGTTAAAGTGTGGGTCGCGCGTTTGACAGCCCATTTTCCGCCACTTATACTGAAAGTTAACAGTCTTCTACGTTTCGGGTGCTTTGCCCGGGCCGAGGAAATCAAATGCCAAAACGCACCTTTCAGCCAAACAATCGCAAACGGGCAAAGACACATGGATTCCGGGTACGCATGTCCACGAAAAATGGCCGCGCCGTGCTTGCGCGACGCCGAGCCAAAGGCCGCCACAAACTTACCGTTAGCGACGAGAGAGCCGTTCGGTACGCCAACGCCGACTAGCGGCTTTCCGAAAACCGCTCGGATCCTGAGAGCCGCCGATTTCCGCAGGGCCTACAATCAAGGAACTCGATTCACGGGCCGGTATTTTGCGGCCTTTTGCCTGCGAGTGGAGCGTGTGGCTCAGAACGCGTCTCAGGCGGCTCAGGATGCATCTAAACTTCAGGGTGCGCGGCTGGGGTTCACCGTGCCGCGCGCTTTTGGAAAAGCCGTGCTGCGGAACCGGGTGAAGCGACGGCTGCGGGAGGCCCTGCGGGTGCGCTTGCCCGAAGTGGCGTCGGAGTGGGATATTGTGATCAATCCGCGCCGGCCCGCGATCGCGGCGCCGATAGAGGAGCTTCGACGGGAAGTGGATCGGTTGGTGGCGCAGTGCAGAAAGCAGTAATCGCTACTTTGCGTCTCTATAAGCGTTTCGTATCGCCATTCCTGCCGTCGGCCTGCCGGTTTGCTCCTACTTGTTCGGAATACATGATGGAAGCGGTCGATCGGTATGGCGCCGTACGAGGCGTTGGGATGGGCCTGCGGCGTCTGCTGCGCTGCCATCCGTTCCATGCAGGCGGCTTCGATCCGGTGCGCTAGAAATTCTTAACATCATGGCCGACAATCCACTCCAACCCAACAAGCCAGGAAAGAAAGAGCTTTCCATGGAGCAGCGGCTCCTGCTGGCGTTTTTGCTGATGGGATTGGTGCTGTTCCTCACGCCCTATTTCTACAAAGCGCCGCCACCGGCGCCGGCGGCCAAGACGGCCACCCCGGCCAGCACGAACAGCGCAACCCCCACGAAAGCATCCCCGGCGGTTTCGCCGCCAGTTTCGAAGACAGCCGAGGCTGCGGAGCCTGCTCCAGCGGCACCCGTGCCGGGACAAATCGAGGCCAGCACGGAGCAACAATTTGTCGTCGATACCGACATCTATACCGTTACGCTCTCCAATCGCGGCGGAACGGTCCGCAGTTGGATCCTGAAGAAATACCGCGACAAGGAAGGCAAGCCGTTGGAGTTGATTAACGCCGCGAGCTATTCCAAGGTAGCGCCGCCGTTTTCCGTCGTGTTGAAGGACGACAAGGCTGCCGATGCCCTGAACTACGGACTGTACGTGGCTAAACCGGCCGCCAACGGTTTAGGCATCCAGTACACGTTCTCCGATGGCAAGAACTACGCGCTAAAGACGTTCCAGTTTTCAAAGTCCGGTTATCTCTCGCAGATCGCAACAGAAGTGACCATCAACGGAATGCCCACCGAGCACCTGATCCAGTGGCGGGGGGGCTTCGGCGATGCAACGGTCCTGAATCGCGCGGCGGAACAGCACGCGGTCTATTTCGACCCGCACGAAGCCACCATGGCGGGCCTCAGCCAGGGCAAGCTATACACCAAGGACGCAAAATCGGTAAAAGATGGCCCGGTGATTACCACCGGCGATTATTCTTTCGCCGGATTGGACGACCGCTTTTTCGCCGCCGTCTTCCTACCCAAAGACAACACGCAAATCAAGGTAGAGACCATCAAGGACGACGTGCCGCCGGCGCCCGCCGGCAAGGAGGAAATGCGCGTCGGCGTGGAGGTGGGCGGCGATTCGGCGAATCGCTTCACGCTGTTTGTGGGGCCGAAAGATATCGATCTGCTGCGCCGCGTGGATCCCAGGCTGCAGCAAATGGTGGACTGGGGCTGGTACGGAATCATCGCCAAGCCGCTCTTCCTGGCCATGCATTGGGTGAACGACAACTTCGTTCACAACTACGGCTGGTCCATCGTTTTGATCACCATCGCGATCAACGTGGCGCTGCTGCCGTTGCGGCTGAAGAGCATGAAGAGCCAGCGCAAAATGCAGGCGCTGCAGCCGAAGTTGGCCGCCATCAACGCCAAGTACAAGGGCCTCAGCATGCGTGACCCCAAGAAGGCGGAGCAGAACCAGGAAGTGATGGACTTCTACAAGAAAGAAGGCGTCAATCCCATGGGCGGCTGCCTGCCCATGGTCATCCAACTGCCGCTGATCTACGCCTTCTACAAAGTTCTCGCGGTCACCATCGAAATGCGCGGTGCGCATTGGCTGTGGATCTCCGATTTGTCGCAGCCGGAGCAGCTGCCCATTCACATTTTGCCGATTGTCATGATCGTTTCGCAGTTTGTCATGCAGAAGATGACCCCCAGCCCCGGCATGGATCCTTCGCAGGCGAAAATGATGATGTTCATGCCGCTAATGTTTGGGTTCATGTTCTATAATTTTTCGAGCGGCCTAGTGTTATACTGGCTAACCAGCAATTTAGTGGGAATCGCACAACAATGGGCCGTGAATCGGATGATGCCCGCACCACCGCCACCTCCGCCTCCGGCCGCGGTGAGGAAGAAGGGCAAGTAACACGTGAGTGAAAACCAGGTGGGCCAGAAGAACTATACAGTTGACTCCAGCGGATTCCGAATCAGCGGATTTCTGGATATGGTCATCGGAGACATGGGGCTGGAGCTTTCTTTCGAGATTTTGGAGGGCCAGCACCTCCATCCCGATCTCGAAGATCCCGATCTATTGGTGAAATTCTCTGGGCCGGACGTCGATATTCTGCTGGCCAATAAAGCGGAGCTACTGCTCGCGCTGGAATTTCTGACCATGGAAGCGCTGCGCATCCCTGCCGAGCATCATTCCCTGCTGTGTTTCGATTCGAACGACTATCGTACGCTGCGGATCGAGGAGCTGAGGCTGAGCGCCATGACCGCCGCGGAAAGCGTGAAAAGGACGCGCCGGCCATTCCACTTTAATCCGATGAGCAGCCGCGAGCGGCGCATTATTCACTTGAGCCTGCGGAACGAGACCGATATTCGCAGCGAAAGCACGGGCACGGGGCCGTTTCGCCAAGTGGTGGTTCTTCCGGTCGATATGCCGCTGCCCGAGCCGATTCGTCCACCGCGGCCGGGTCCGCCTCCGCGCGGGGGACCTCGCGATCGCGACCCCCATGATCGCAACAGACGATCCGGACCTCCACGGCGTGGCGGCGGACGACGGCCTTAAGCAAAGAGCCTGCGAATTCAGGACACCATTGTTGCTATTTCGACGCCGCCCGGACGGTCCGGCGTCGGTATCGTGCGTCTTTCCGGAACCGATGCGCGGAGGATCGCCGGGAGCATCCTGCGATTTCGGGCGGGGCACGAGTGGAAGCCTTGGACCCTGGCGCTCGCGGAATTGGTGGACGATTCCGGCGCGACTCTTATTGAACAAGCCATAGATCAAGTGGTGGTGGCGTACTTTGCCGCGCCGCGATCCTACACCGCAGAAGACCTGGTCGAGATCTCCTGCCACGGATCGCCGGTCGTGTTGCGATTCTGCGTCGAGCGCGCTTGCGCCGCGGGTGCGCGACTGGCGGAACCCGGGGAGTTCACACTGCGGGCTTATCTCAATGGAAGGATCGATCTGCCTCAAGCCGAGGCGGTCCGCGATCTGATTGAAGCCACCACGCTGTACCAGGCGCGCGTGGCCGCGCAGCAAGTGGAAGGCTCGGTTTCCAAGCGCATCCGTCCGGTTAAGGAGCAACTGGTGGAGCTGATCGCGCTGCTCGAAGCGGGCATCGATTTCGCGGAGGACGACATCAGTGTCGCGCCTGTCGAGGAAATTCTGCGCCGCCTGAACCCGATTGCACAGGCAATTGCGGAGCTCGCCTCGACGTTCGACTACGGCAAGCTGGTGCATTCGGGAATCACCCTCGCGATTGTCGGACGGCCCAATGTGGGCAAGAGCAGTTTGTTCAACCGGCTCCTGGAGCAGGATCGGGCGATCGTCACGGATATTCCCGGCACTACGCGCGATCTGGTGTCCGACGAAGCGGCCATCCGTGGAATTCCCGTCAAGTTCGTGGACACGGCCGGCATTCGCTCCGGTCAGGACCTGGTGGAGAGGCTGGGGATCGAGCGCAGTTATCAGGCGATGGCCGACGCCGACGTGACACTGGTGGTGCTGGACTTGGCCGCGCCCATTCACGCGGACGATCTCGCGCTCATGGAACGGGCCCGCGAGCAAGGGCGTTGGATTCTGGTGGGGAATAAGGCGGACTTGCCGCGCGCGGCCGAACCGGCGCAGGATTTCATCGCGGTATCCGCGCTTACTGGCGTTGGAATCGAGCGTTTGCGCGAACAGATCGCGCCCCTGGCGTCGCGCGAACAGGACTCCGGCTTCATCACCAGCATCCGTCACGAGCAATTGCTGCGGGAAAGCCTGGAGGCGCTGTCGCAGGCTCGCAAAGCGGCGGAGTTCGGAATCCCGCACGAAATGCTTTTGCTGGACCTTTACGCCGCGCTGCGTCCGCTGGATGCGATCACCGGCGCCACCACCGCCGATGATATCCTGAACCGGATCTTTTCGACATTTTGCATTGGCAAGTAGGCTGAAATCGGACTGATCTCGAAACAGACAAACGTTTGCACGAGTGTAAACGCTGCGCGCCGGAGTGCGCACGCCACGGGCTATGATCGCGTGCGTGGCGTATCGAGACTCATCTCGTTACGATTTGATGCTCTCGCGAGCAATGCGAATCCAGATGTCGTCGAGCCTTGACCTCCGCATCCGGCGAGATGCGGAACTCGCTCATCGGTCGGAATTCTGTTCGGTGGCCAACCGCGCCCGGCCACGCCTCTGAACATCATCGGCAAGTTGCTGTGCTTCTTCGCGCGACGTTATCCGGCGCCCTTCGCCGCGAGCCAGCGACGCTTCTGCCTCATCGACGGCTGCCAGGATTTCCGCGCGACGCCGCTCGCGTTCCTCCCACAGGGAAAGCGCTTCCTTCACCGCGTCTTCCTCCCGCTGAAGGCGTCCGCTCTCGAAGGCTTGGCGGACAAACGCTCTCTGATCGGGGGTGAGTTGCACTTCCATACGCCTTCAGGGTAGGAGCCCTCAAAGCAGGTGTCAACTAGGCCAACAAACGATTACAATAAAACCAGCTTTGGTTCGCCTGCTCGCATTCGCCGTCCTCCTTTCGACCGCGCTCGGCTCCCCCGAGTTGCTAAAGGCCCAGCCGCGACCGCACGAGGGCCAACTGGATGGCAGCCAGACGGTATTCACTGTGCTGGCCGCGATCAACGCCGCCGGGTACGACAGCGGCCTGGACTCCTACGCCAACTTACAGGACTTCGCGGCAGACTCGTCCCTGGCCAAGAAGCTGTTTCCGCTGGAGCTCAAGGCGCGTAAGCAAGTCCGAGAAGCCATCGCGGCCAGGCGCCTCGATTCGGTCGAAGCGCTGAAAAAGTTCTTCGCCGATCACCGCCAGGAAGATCCCGGGGCTGAACTGAGCCAATACATCTCGTTTGCGCTCTCGCTCCAAGGCCCTCCCGATTTCCGATTTTGGATGCCATCGCAGGAGGTTCCGCCGGACGTCCGCAAGCTGGATGGGCTGAACGAATTGGTCGCCAGATTTTATCAGGAAGCCGGTATCGAAGGTCTTTGGAAGCAGTCGCAGCCGGTGCTGGACCTCGCGCTCGAGGCATACCATGGGGCCGTCGTACAAGCGCTGCTGGACGCCAACGCTTACTTACGCAACCCCACTAGCGGCTTGAGCGGAAGCCGTTTCCAGGTCTATGTGGATTTGCTGGGAGCGCCGAACCAGATTCAAACCCGCAGTTACAAAAACAATTATTTTGTTGTGGTGATGCCATCGCCGGAGCCGCAGATCGATCAGGTACGGCACGCCTATTTGCATTACTTACTGGATCCGCTCTCGCTGCGATATTTCGAACAATGGGGCCGCGATAAAGCGCTGGCCGACTTTGCGCAGCCCGCGCCGGCATTGGACGAAGCTTACAAGAACGACTTCATGCTGCTGGCCACCGAGTGCGTGATCAAAGCGGTGGAAAGCCGGTTGGCGCGCGGCGTCAAGAGGCAAGAATTAGTCCATGCGGCATTGAGCCAGGGTTTCGTCATCACCCCGGCGCTGGCCGACGGCTTGGCGGCTTATGAGAAGCAGCCCGAGTCTCTGCGGAATTATTTCCCCGATCTGCTCGGTCAAATCGATCTGGAGCGCGAAGACAAGCGGTTGCAAAAAGTTGAATTCGCGAAAGAAGCGACCGTTCATAAGGCCAAAGACGCTCCCCAGGCGCCCGCGCCTGCGTTTAGCGCATCGGCGAAGAGTCTGGCCGAGGCAGAGGATCTCTACAAGATCAAAGATCTGGCGGGAGCCCGGGCAAGCTATCAAAAGGCGCTCGAGCAGCCAGCCGGGAATCCGGTGCACGCCAGGGCTTATTATGGATTAGCACGGATTGCGGCGCTGGATCACGATCCGGAGCTGGCCGAAAAGCTATTCCAAAAGAGCTTGGAGATGTCCCCGGACGACGAAACCAAGTCGTGGGCCTATCTGTATCTGGGCCGGTTATCGGATGCCGCTGGTGAGCGCGAGCAAGCCGAAAAGCATTATCGCGCCGCGCTGGCGGTTCAGGGAGCACCCGAGCAGGTGAAAGTCGCCGCCGAGAAAGGACTCGCGCAGCCGTTTCAACGGTAGATGGCCGGCGTTTCAAGCGGCGTGCTACAAATATTCAAACCCGGAAAAATTTCAAAATTAGGAGCAATGATGAAAAGAGCAATTCGAAATATCGCGGCGCTGACTTGGGCCGCACTGGCGCTCGGCTATACGCCGCTGTGGGCGCAGAAGCCCAAGTCGCCCAAAGAAACGCAGGCCATCCTGGCCGTCCAGAATTCCAAGACCGCGGACGAGCGGCTGGCAGCCATCGAGAACGTACTGACGAACTTCGCCGACACCGAATACAAATCGCTACTCCTCCAGATGGCGGTCCAGGTGGAGCAACAAAAGAACGACTACGCGCAAACGATCTTTTATGCGAACCGGCTCCTGACGGCCGACCCGAAGAACGCGTTTGCGCTGGTCACGTTAGCTTGGGAAACTGCGCGGCATACGCGCGAAAACGACCTCGACAAGGACGAACAGCTCGCCAAGGTGGACAAATGGGCCAAGGACGCCATCGAAGCGGCTAAAGTGATGCCCAAACCTCGCGCCGATTATCCGGACGCCGACTGGGAGGCGTCCAAGAAAGACATGGAAGCTCAGGCTTACGAGGCTTTGGGCATGGCCGATGGGGTGCGGAAAAACTACGATGGCGCCGCGACGAACTATAAACAAGCCCTGACGCTCGCCTCGGCGCCGAATCCGACGACGATGATCCGCTTGGCGCAGATCTACATGAATACCGGCAAACTTGATGACGCCAGCTCCACGCTGGACAAGGCGATCAGTGCGCCGAACATTCCGGCGCAGGCAAAATCAGTTGCCGAGAGCCTCAAGAACGACATCGCGAAGCGCAAAGCCGCGGCTCCGTCCGCCAATTCCGCAGCCCCGGCCGGAGACCCGCAACACTAGGCCGGCCGAGAGGCAGGGAACGCGGGCCACGCCGTGGAACTGGAGTCGGAAGCACTGGAAGTGGCAATCGGCTATCGATTCGCAAGCCGGGAATTATTTGCTCGCGCGTTCACACATCGGTCCAGCGTCTACGAGAAGACCTCCAGCGCCGCGGCCGCCGATAACGAGCAACTGGAGTTTCTGGGCGACGCGATCCTCGGATTTATGGTGAGCGACGCTTTGGTGGCGGCGCATCCGGAGTATCCCGAAGGCCGGCTCTCCAAGGTGAAGGCCCATTTAGTCAGCGCGTCGCACCTCCACGCGGTGGCCGCCCAGTTGCGATTGGGCGACTATTTGCTGCTGGGTCGTGGCGAGGAAATGAGCGGCGGCCGCGAGAAGAAGGCGCTGCTGGCGAACGCGGTGGAGGCCTTGATCGCCGCTCTGTACTTAGACGGCGGGATCGAACCGGCGCGGCGGTTTATCCTGCAACATGTCATCGGGGAGGCCGAACCATCCAGCGAAGTGGCGCTCGCCAACGATTACAAGAGCGCCCTTCAGGAGCTGGCGCAATCCATGAAGCTGCCGCAGCCGCGCTACTCGATCGTGGAGGAGCGCGGGCCCGAACATGCCAAGACTTTTCTGGTGGAAGTGCGTGTCGGACGGGCCTGGGTAAGCCGGGCCGAAGGCTTGTCGAAGAAGAGCGCCGGGCAGAAAGCCGCGCAAGAGATATTGCGTCAACTGACGGAATCGGCGGACTAGCGCCAAGTCGCGAAAATTGACGTTATACGATTACCGTTGAGCCGCGGCTTGCGTCGGCGGCCTGTCCGGTTCGCCTTTGGCACCATTGGCGTTCAGGATGACAATGTCGACGCGCCGGTTTTTTCGCCGGCCCTGCTCGGTGTCATTGTTCTCGATGGGGGCGGTGTCGGCGTAGCCGGCAATGGAAAGCCGTTCTCGATCGACGCCGAACTTGGTGAGTAGTTCCACCAGCGCGATGCTGCGTGCCGCTGAGAGCTCCCAGTTGCTGCGAAATCGCGAATTGTGGATGGGAACGGAGTCGGTATGGCCTTCGGCGCGCACCGGATTCGGCACCTTGTTCATGGCATCGGCGATCTTTTGGATGGTGGGGTAGAAATCGGGTGCGATCTCATCTTCGCCTGAAGGAAACAGCGCGGCCTGGGTGAAGCTGATGGTGAGACCACGAGGAGTCATACGCAGGGCCAAGCGCCCGTTCAGGATCTCCTGCGCCAGCTCATGGGACAGGATCGGCAGCAGTTCCGTGAGTGTCAATCCCGATAAATCGGCGGCGACGTTGGGCTTGGTTCCTCCCGCATCGGGCCGTTGCCCCGGATTTTTCACGTTCACTTTCTCGCCCAGCAGCATCGACAGGGTGTCCTTAAAGGATTCTCCCTGCAAGGCTCTCTTAACCGATTCTGAGACTGCCTGGGCTTTGGCGTTATCGGTTTGGGCGGTAGCGAACATGACAACGAAAAATGCGAAGAGAAGCGTGATGAAGTCCGCGTAGGAGACCAGCCATCGCTCGTGACTGGGACCGGGTTGCTGCTTGCGCCGCGCCATAGTGGTTCTAGTTCCCGGCCGGGGCAGTTTGCGGCGGCACGGCCCGTTTGCGCGCTTGATTCTTAGGGCCGGCTCTCTTTTCGCTGGCTTCGCGCTGGTAGGCTTCCAGCTTGCTGCGGATGAGCTTGGGGTTCATCCCTTCGACAATGGCCACCACTCCTTCCAACTTCAATTCTTTCAGCGCAGCCTCGCTTTCGATATGGGCTTTGATTTTTGTAGCGGCGGGCAACAGCACGATGTTCGCCAAGCCAACGCCATAGACGGTGGCCACGAACGCGACGGCAATCCCGTGGCCCACTTCGTCAATATTGGCGAGGTTCTTCATGACTTGGATGAGGCCCAGCACCGCACCGATGATTCCAATCGTGGGCGAGTAGCCGCCGGCGCTCTCAAAGACCCTGGCTTCGGCGAACGCGCGGTTTTCGCCCAGCTCGATTTCGAGCTGCATCATGCCACGGATTTCCTGAAGATCGGTACCATCCACCGCGAGGTTGAGGGCCTTGCGGAGGAAGGGATCCTGGACCTGCAAGGCGTCGTTTTCCAGCGATACCAGCCCGTTGCGCCGCGCAGAACCGGCAAAACCGATCAACTCGTCAATCACCTCATCGGGGGAGTCGGTCCGGTCCAGGATCACGTGCCCGAAGCGGCGTGCGGCGCCCCAGAGTACGTGCATGGGAGTGCTGACAAGTACAGCTCCGAAAGTACCTCCCAGGACGATGATGGCAGCAGTCAGCTGCGAGATGTCCCTCAGCTTGCCGCCTTCCAGGATCAGACCGCCAACAATGCCACCGAAAGCCAGGATCAGCCCGGCGAAAGTCGCAAGATCCGGACGGGTAACGCTGCGTCTGGGTACATAAGGGCGCGACTTCTGGGCCGGAGTCGGTGGCTTGGCTTGGGTCGCCATATCGATCCTACAAAATATTCCAACTGGGTCGTCTCAAACTCAGTCTCTGCACTCGGCCCGGATTCTTCATTTGTCATTTGTCGGCGGCGGCCACAGGATCTACTCGGTTGGAAATCAAGCGGCGAAATTCGATGACCTTTTGAATCACTTCATCGGCGGACTCCATTACCACCAGCTTCTGACCAGTAGTCAACGCGATCACGGTATCCGGCGTTGCCTCCACGTGCTCAATCAGATCCGAGTTGAGAACCAATGGAACCCGATTGATACGCGTCAGCCGGATCATGCATCCTTCCAGTAAACATCGCCACAACGCAGCGTGCCGCGATGGTTTGTCTTCGTTTACGAACGAATCCCGCGCTGTGTTCTTTCAATTTGGCTTATCGGCGCAACCGTGGCTTATTTGAGCGCCAAGAGGACACCAGGAGCGCTGAAACGCTCAGCGGGCGGGCTAGCTGAGAAGCTGCAGGATCTCGGTAAGTTCCTTGCGGATTGCATCGAACGCCAGACCGGCATCGCCAAACAGGGTTGGTTGGAAACGCGATGGCGTTCCGGCGGAGTGCGCTGCCACTTCCCGCGAGCGTGAATCCAGATACTTCCGCGCGCCTTCGATGGTATAGCGCTGGTCGTACAGCAGACGCTTGATTTCCAACACCAGCTCCACGTCCTTGCGCCGGTACAATCGATGCCCCTTGCCGGACTTCTTTGGTCCCAACGAAGAGAACTCAGTCTCCCAAAACCGTAGGACATACGGCTTAATCCCAGCCAAACGACTGACCTCGCCAATGCGGAAATAGAGCTTATCGGGAATTTCGGGATGAATTTCGCCGGCCGCCCGCTCTGCCATGCTTCCGACATTCTAGCAGACCCTGGTTTGCCGGATTGAGCAATTCTCGACCTTTTCTTACACTGAAGACTACGAAACATCCAACCAGAAATAGAACACCGAAGCTCGATCCGGTGAGGGAGGCCGCACGGGCGAAGAGCGCGGCTCAGGCGGGGCAACCCACGACGGCGGGGCGGACCGCGAAAGACGACCCACGGCGGCCAGTGGCGAGCCAAGTAATTGCGGGAGTCCATCCGGTTCGCGAGGCGTTGCGCGCGGGCCGATCGTTCGATCGCGTGTTGATCGCACGAGGCGCCGGCGGCCCCCGGTTACAGGAAATCATCGATTTGGCGCGGGAGCGCTCGGTCACGCTGCGCTTTGAACCGCGCGAGGCGCTGGATCGGGCGTCCAACGGGGCGACGCATCAAGGCGTGGTAGCATTTGGCGCCGCCCACCGTTATGCGGAGTTGGATGACGTGCTTCCCCACGCGCGATTGCTCATCGTCTTGGACGGCGTCGAAGACCCGCACAATCTCGGCGCCATTATTCGGACCGCGCAAGCGGCGGGGGCGAACGCTGTAATTGTGCCGGACCGTCGCGCTGCGCCTTTGACGGAAACCGTCGCCAAGGCAGCCGCCGGGGCGCTGGAACACCTGCCGGTGGTTCGCGTTGGGAACGTGAATCAGACGCTGGCAGATTTGAAGAAACGCGGCTTCTGGATTTACGGGCTGGACGAGCGGGGCGGCCAGCTCCATACAGAGATTGAATACCTGCAACCCACGGTGTTCGTTTTGGGCGGCGAGGGGCACGGTTTGCACGAACTGGTGAAAAAGCATTGCGATGTGCTGGTTCGCATCCCGATGGCTGGGGCGATTGCCTCGCTGAACGTCTCGGTAGCGGCGGGTGTCGTGCTGTTTGAATGGCGCCGCCGAAGCTCCGGTGACTCCGTTTAGCTATTCGCCGCCCGTGCACCCCCTGTTACAGTGGTTTTTATAAGCTTCTGTTCCGCGGGTCGGCCGTCATTTTTCGGCCGCGGCTCCGATGCGATGTTGCATGCGGTGCAGCGCCCGTCGATTTCGCCAGCCTTCGCACGCGGCTCTCGCAGAACGGCGTCCAGGAGAAGCTGACCAAGCAGTGGATTGACCGGTGCCTGCGGCAGATCGGCGCGCGGGAAGAACTGGCCGCCCACTAAGCCGCCGGCCTGCGTTAGCCGAGTGGCCCGCTGCTGGTAACATCTAGGGATGCTCGACGCCCGCGGTTGGCTCTTCCTTGCCCTCGGCGCGTTCACCGTCTTCCTGGTCTGGGTTTGGCTGCGAAGCAAAAACCGCGCGCCAGGCATCCCGTCCCTATTCGAGCTTCTGGTCGGGATGGTCATCAACTTCTTCGATACCCTGGGGATCGGTTCGTTCGCGCCCACCACCAGCGTCTTCAAGTTACGGCGCATGGTCCCAGATGAGAAGATCCCTGGGACACTGAACGTCGGCCATGCGCTACCAACGCTGCTGGAAGCGTTTCTGTTCATCGCTATCGTCAAAGTGGACATCGTGACCCTGGTACTGATGATGGCGGCGTCGGTTTGCGGAGCGTGGTTTGGCGCCGGAATCGTGGCGAGCTGGCCGCGCCGCTGGGTGCAAATCGGAATGGGAATAGCGCTCCTGGTGGCGGCGTGCCTCTTTTTGATGACCAACCTGAATCTGCTTCCGGCGGGCGGAGATGCGCTGATTCTTCGGAATGGGCGTTTGTGGGCGGGCGTCATCGGAAGCCTGATTCTAGGCGCACTGATGACCTTGGGCATTGGTCTGTATGGGCCGTGCATGATCCTGGTGAGCCTGCTCGGAATGGATCCCCACGCCGCGTTTCCCATCATGATGGGATCGTGCGCGTTTCTGATGCCGGTGGCAAGCGCCCGGTTTATCCAGGCGGGCAGCTACAGTCCGCGGGTGGCGCTGGGGTTGGCGTTGGGCGGGCTGCCGGGCGTCCTGATCGCGGCTCTGATCGTGAAATCACTCTCGTTAACGGCCGTGCGTTGGCTCGTGGTAGTAGCGGTAGTCTACGCGGCGTTCGCGATGTTGCGCTCGGCGCTGCGAACCTCCGTTCCACGTCATTCTGTTTCCGATCCCGCCGCTGCCGCCAAAGCTAAGCTATACTAAATACAGACAGTCCTTGGGCCTCTACTTATGACCAGGCGTATTAAGTTTCTTGTTGCTTCCACTTCCACCTGCCTCGTTTTTGTGCTGCTGTTCGGCGCCATGCGCGGCAAGAGCGCTTCCCCCGAAGATACCTACCGGCACCTCGCTGTTTATACCGAAGTGCTCTCGCGAATCAAGAGCGATTACGTGGAAGAGCCGGACATGAAGAGCGTGACGCTCGGCGCCCTGAACGGGCTGCTTGAATCGATCGACCCCTATGCGAGCTACCTGAACGCCGATCAATACAAGCAATGGCTGAAGAGCAAGGATCAACACAAGGCCGATGTCGGCCTGATCCTGTCGAAGAAGTTCGGCTACGTCGGAATTGTCGACGCAATTCCGGGATCGCCCGCAGCCAAGGCGGGACTATCGACCACCGACGTTCTGGAAACCATCAATGGCGTTGCCACTCGGGACATGCCGCTGGCGTTCGCTCAGCTATTGCTGGAAGGCGATCCGGGCAGCACGGTCGAACTCGGGGTGTTGCGTTTTCGCAAGCCCGAGCCACAGAAGCTGACTCTGACGCGCGCCATGGTCGAATATCCAGCGGTCACCGCGAAGATGCTGCCCGATCAGGTTGGCTTGATCCAGGCCGCGAGCCTGGACGGCAACCGCGTGAAGGACATCGCCGCCAAGGTGGAAGACCTGCAGAAGCAGGGCGCCAAGGATCTGGTTTTGGACCTGCGCCATTGCGCCACCGGTGAACCCGAAGCCGGCGAGCAACTCGCGAACCTGTTCCTTGACAAGGGTCTCATCACCTACAGCGAAGGGCAAAAGGTGGAACGCCACGATGTGACGGCTGACCCGGCGAACGATCGCAGTCATCTTCCTCTGGCCGTAATCGTCAATCGCGGCACGGCCAATGGAGCCGAGATCGCAGCGGCGGCGCTGATGGACGACAAGCGGGCGGAAGTGGTCGGCGAGCGCACCTATGGCGACGCCTCCATTCGCAAACCCATCACCATGGATGACGGCTCGGCCGTAATTCTCTCGGTAGCGAAGTATTATTCACCATCGGGCAAGGCGATTCAGGATACCGGCGTCACACCGTCCGTCGCCGTCCAGGAGACCGAACCGGTGACGGTCGACGATGATGGCAACCCACAAACAGTGGAGCCTCCACAACAGCCATCCGGCGAAGACCTGCTGCTGAAGAAAGCGATCGAAGTGGTGACGAAGGGCAACCATGAAGTGGTTTCCAACAGCCAGCAGCAGGGCGATTCCAAACCAGGCCCTGCGCTGACTCCGCTCAATGTGCCGCGGCCGGGGCAAGCCCCGCCGAAGTAGAGTTTCGACCGTTGCCAATCTACGAATACAAATGCGAAGGCTGCGGGGAAACCTTCGAAGTGATCCGGAAGTTTGCCGATGAGCCGCTGACGGTTCACGAAAAATGCGGCGGGCACGTGCATCGACTCATGTCCGCGCCGTCTTTCCAGTTCAAAGGCACGGGCTGGTACGTGACGGACTACGCCAAGGGCGGCGGTAGCGTGCCTGCCAAGGGCGAATCCGGCAAAGGCGAATCGGGCAAGTCCGACTCTTCCGAAAAGTCGTCAACCGAGACCGCCGCCAAAACCGAGTCCAAAACCGAAACGAAGACGGAATCCAAACCCGCCGGCAGCGGTAGCTCGAAGAACGACTAGCCTACCACTCGCTAGCTCCTGTGCACCGGCTCGTTCCAGCGGCTTACGAAAGAACAGGCGACAAACGTGCTTCCGCCGCCGCTCTGCGCTTGTTCAGCAGCTCGGCGATCGCCCGGCATTCTTCCGCCAGCTCGCGGAATTGATCCGGGAAGAGCGACTGGTAGCCGTCCGACAACGCGCGGTCGGGATTCGGATGCACCTCGACGATCAACCCGGAAGCGCCCGCAGCCACCGCGGCCAGTGCCATCGGATGAACTTTGTCGCGCTTGCCGGTGCCATGGCTCGGGTCGACGATGATGGGCAAATGGCTGAGCCGCTGCACCGCCGGGACCACGCTGAGGTCCAGCGTGTTGCGGGTGTGGTCGGCAAAAGTCCGGACGCCGCGCTCGCACAGGATCACCTGATAGTTGCCTTCCGACAGGATGTACTCGGCGGCCATCAGGAACTCCTCGAGCGTGGACGACATGCCGCGCTTCAACAGTACTGGTTTGTGTGCCCGGCCCGCCCGGCGCAGCAACGAAAAGTTCTGCATGTTGCGCGCCCCGATTTGCAGGCAGTCGGCGTACTCTTCCACTAAGTCGAAGGTCTCCACGTCGATGGCTTCGGTCACGATGCCAAGCCCGGTCTCCGCGCGCGCGTCCGCTAAATACCGGAGACCTTCTTCGCCGAGGCCTTGAAAAGCATACGGCGAAGTCCTCGGCTTGTAAGCGCCCCCGCGCAACAGCTGAGCACCCGCGGCCTTCACGGCTCGCGCCGCTTCCAGAATCTGATCCCGGCTTTCCACCGCACACGGTCCCGCGCAGAGCGCCAATTCAGGGCCGCCGACAGGCACGCCCGCGACATCGACGACCGTGTTGTCGGGCTTCACTTCCCGGCTCACCAGCTTGTAGGGTTTTGAAACCGGAATGGCTTCGGCCACGCCCGAGAGGCTCTCGAACTCCTCGGCCGGCACAGGACCGTGGTTGCCGGTGATGCCGACAGCAGTCCGCTCGGCGCCTGGCATCACGTGAGCACGAAAGCCAAGGCTCTGAATTCTCGCGCAAACCTGAGCGATATCCTGCACGGTGGCCTGCGCCCGCATGACGATTAACAACGGAAATGGACCTCTGGAGACCAGTGTATCAACCGCCTGCCCACGGGCGCGGCTCAGAACGTAAAACGGAGCTGCAGCTCCAGCCGGCGATTGTCGGCATTCTCCGAAAATCCTTCCCCGTTCAGATTCCCGGCCATTTGATTCGCCTGTCCAAACAGGTGCGAGGTGATGTCGCCGATGATGGGCCCCGGATTTGTATGGTTGATCACGTTGCGCGCAGCCATCGAAATACTGAAGTTGTAGCGATGGCTGGTAGACGGTGCCGCAATGATCCCCCCCAAACCTCGCCCGCTGGCCAGATTTGGATTCGCGGCCCCGCCCGCTTGCGTTTGCTGTCCGCCGGAGCCCTTCTGAGATTCTCCGCGCTCGCCGCCAAAGCCGAAGGTTTTGGAGATGCGGAGGTTTACCGAGATCTGTCCCGGGCCGCGGCCGTAGTTTCGAGGCACGAGCTTCTCACAAGGCGGCTTGGTGCCACTGCCACAGTCAAGGATGGGATTGGGATCGAGGTAGAGCCCGTCGTACTGATAAGGCGTGGGCGTTGGTGAGATGCCGGGCCGGGCGTTGAACAGATAAGTGCCATAGAGGTCGCTTCCCGTCGTAATGTCGAATGGCGGGCCGGATTGGACAACCACGAACGGGTTCAGCCGCACGTTCCAACGGCTGTTGATGGATCCGCCGAGGGTCGCACGATGCCGAATATCCGTGGCGGCGGGCCCGTACTCACCTGTGGGTTCGTTTGGATTCGCGGGCGACGTGCCGAGCCCATCCGTGTTGCTCATCGCGCGATTCAGCACGTAGAAACCGAATATCGAAAACGCCGGGTTCACTCGGGCATTCACATTTACCACTAGCTGGTTCTGGTTGTACAGGCCGGAAGACTGCATCAAGTACAGCGGATTGGGCTCACGGAAGGGGAACACGGGCGGATCAGTTCCAGGCAGCGGCGCGTTGATGTCGTTCGTCAGCAATTGATGCAAACCGTGCGAGTTTGTGTAAGTCACAGCAAGTGTCGCGTTCCAGGGTAATTGCCGCTCAAGCGTTGCCGATGACTGCATAACGTAAGGCGCGCGCAGACTGGAACTGAGCCCATAGAGCATTTGAACCCCGCCCAACGAAGGTTGGCACGGAACATAGTCCGGAGTCAGTTTGCACAAAGCAAAATCCAAGGGCGTGTTGTTGACATATTGCTGTTGCACACTTCCGTTGTACCGGCGGGCCGTGATGATATTCGCTAGCGCAAAGCGATCGTAGAAGATCCCGAAGCCGGCGCGCAACACGGTCTTGGGCCGCGGGTTCTTTGCAGTGCCGCCCGGCGCCCAGGCAACCGCCACGCGAGGAGCGAAGTCGCGAAAGTCATGAATATTCGTCTGCGTCTCATAGCGCAGGCCCAAGCTAAGCGTGATGTTGGGACGGACGCGCCAGTCGTCGCCGACAAACGCTCCTACGTCCACTTGATGAACCGCGAGATTGGGCTGTCCGGCGTCAATGGTGGACTGCGCGGGTCCGGCGCCGGCCGTGCGGATTTGCGCCGGTGTATACCCCATCTGTTGCAGTTGGAGAGTTTGGCGAAAAATGTCAATCGAGTTGAAAACGTACGTTCCTTTGAAGTCGTTGCGCGAGAAGTTGTCTTCCGCCGCGCCACGCAGGCGCACTCCATACTTCCAGACGTGCGCGCCTTTCACCGTCGTCGTGTAATTCTGCAGCTCGAAAGTATTCTGCGTGTCGTAGGATTGGCCGAGCTGAGAGCCACCGTCATTGAACGCTCCCAGTACTTGAATCTCTGTCTCATCGTTTTTTGCCAGGCGGTGAGCCGAGCTGCGGAAGTATTGGAAGCGCGTCTCATTGATGCTGCTCCCTACTACGGCGGTTTCGGTAACCTGAACGGTCTGGTTCAAATACCCGTAGTCATAACCGCGCGAGGCGAAGTCAAACGTGCCGATGCCCACTCCGTTGATATCAGAATGCGTGAACGAATACCTAACCTGCAGCGTGTTGTTGTCGTTTAATCGATAGTCGACTCGGGGGCTGAGGCGCGTCAAACGCTGCGGGACCGTGTAGATGCTGGAATACGGTTGTTCTGTGAGCGTCTGAGGATTCAGCCAGATGGCATTGACGATGGCGCCATTGTCCACCGTGTTCCGCTGGCCATCGACAACAAAGGACGCGCGCCGGCCGAAGGGTCCGCCCACATTGCCCTCGAATTCGTTGAGCACGAGCGGAGCTCTCTCCGTCGAATAGGGATTGCGAGAGTTCCAAATGTCGTTGGCGTAGTTGTAGTCTATTGTCCCGCGATAGTGATCCGAGCCCGGTTTGGTAAGAATTTCGACGCGGCCATAGCCAAGCTTGTCATACTCGGGTGCAAACGGGTTCTGGTTGACGCGAATCTCCCGGATGGAATCTTTGGGCGGGATTTCGCCGCCACTGAATCCGTCTACGAAAATCGTGCCGCCTCCGGGGCCGGCGGACGGACCGGCCAGGGCTTGCAAATCCGACGCCAGATCTTCCGGATCGTCGGAAAGCGCCTGCAGATCGTCGCCGCGCAGCACGAGCGCGCCCGCGTTGTTGGAAGGATCCGTCGTGACGGCGGGACCGGCGGTGTCCTGGACCACTACATGCTGCGTGGTGGCGACAACATCCAACTGGAGATTCAGAGTCTGGGCACCCGAACGCAGCGAAATGCTGATCGGGCGCGGAGTCACCAGATCGGGCGCCTCGCTGGTTACCGTGTAGTCGCCTGGTTCCAGAGCTGGGAACAAATACGTCCCGTTGCTATCGGCGGTGGTGGATTGGACTCGATTGGCGGGGCCGGTTAAGGTGACCTTCGCGCCAGAGACCAGAGCTCCCCCTTGATCGGTCACTTGCCCTCGCAATGTGGCCGTTTGCGCCAACGCACTGCAGGCAGACCCCAGGAAGAGAAGTAGGCAAAGGCTAGCGAGCGTGGGGAATTTCACGAGAAGACTCGTGGTTTAGTTTAGGTGAGCAGGCTGAAGATTGCCTGAAGGATGATTACCCCAACAAGCCGCGGAATTTCGGGTTTTCGTAACCGGGAAATACCGATCTCAAGTTGGAATTGCCCAAATGTCTGGCCACCAGTTCACTGAGTACGTCGCGGAAATCGGCGGTGAGCGCCAGATCGCGGCCTTCATAGAGCTGCTCTTCGGCCAGACCCGGCCAGTCGCCATACACCTTACCGCCGCGCACGTCGCCGCCCAATACGAACATGACATTCGCGTGACCGTGATCGGTTCCCCGATCTCCATTCTCTTTGACGGTACGCCCAAACTCGGACATAGTGACAAGCGTGACGTCTTCCATGCGATCGCCGAGATCCTGATAGAACGCCGCGAGCGCCTGGCCGAACTGCGCCAGATTGTTGGCCAGCTGGCCGTTGGTAGGCTGCCCGCCGGTTTCGTTCACGTGCGTGTCCCAGCCGCCGATGTCGGCGAACGCGACTTCCACGCCCACGTTGGCCTTGATCAACTGCGCGATCTGCTGCAAGCTCTTGCCGAAGCCGCCGTTGCCATAGTTCGCGCCATTGGCCGGGACGTAGGTCTGCTTCTGGATCGACTGCATGATCTTCACCGCGTTGAACGTCTCCTTTCCGGTGCCGTGCAGCATCGTGTCCAGCGAATTTTCGTACATGCTCTCGAACGTGGCCGCCCCGCGCGGATCACGCACCTGAAAATCGTTCAAGTTGCGCACAGCCACCGCGTCATTGTGTCCGCGCAGGGTGCGGGCCAGGCTGTCGCCGAGGCTGACAGCGCGCAGGGGCGACGCCGGACCGGACTCCTTGGGTAACGCCCGATTCAACCATCCGTCGGTGACGCCTTTGAAACCGGGCGTGCCCGACTCCATGTAATCTTGCGCGTCGAAATGCGAGCGGGTGGGATCGGGAGAGCCCACGGCATCGACAATCGCGAGATGCCGCACGTCGTACATCGGCTTCAGAGGCGCAAGCGCCGGGTGAAGCCCGAAGAATCCGTCCAGATCGACGGCTGAGTTGGGCGTGCCGTCCGGCTTAGGGATGGCGATGGAAGGCCGCAGTTCGTAGTAGCGCGGCTCCCCGAAAGGAACCACCATATTCAAGCCATCCACCGCGCCACGTTGGAAGATCGCGACCAGGATCTTCTTGCGGGTTTCCGACGAATCGGCGGCGTAAAGCGATCGTGATAACCAGGCCGGCAGGGAGCCGACGCCGAACATCGCGAGTGCGGAGCCTTTTAGAAATACACGTCTGGATGGCATTTCTGTACTACCTCACTCTTTACCTTTTCTGGAAGTCCGGCGACCCAATCACCAGAGCGGCAACCAGCGCCGGGTTCTTCTGTTTGTCCTTATCCTGATTGTCGTCCATAGCCTTGTCGATGGCAGCGCGCGTTTGCGGCGACATGGCGCGGAACATCAGGGCCTTCGCCACTTCACTGGGCTCGTCACCGAAGCGCGACACATCCACCTTCACGCTCTCAACGTGGTTTTGCGCCAACTGCAGTGCGAAATTCATACGTCCGAGCAATGAAGCGGAGTTCACCCATTCCGCGTTCAGATTCGAATAGCCGGTGGGCTCCAATTTGCGATAGAGCGGCTCACCGAGCGTCCCTACCTGGTTCGCGAGCGCCCAGCCGTCGATGAGATTGGCGTCCAACGCACGCGCGGAACTCGCCACCATTTCAAACGGCGATTTCACCTTGGCCCGATAGGCGCCCTCGGACCAGAATTCTTTCGAATTCAGCATCGTCTTCATTACTTCGCGGATGCTGCCGTTGGTGGAGAGGAACGTCTGCGCCATCTTGTTCACGAGCGACTCGGGAGGATTGTCCGCGACAAAGCGCTGCGCCAGTTCCTCGGAGATGAAATGCGCGGTCGAGGGATGCCGCGCCAGAATATCCAGCACCTGTTCGCCGTCTTCGATCCCGCCGCCTGCCGCGATGACGTGGCCCAGCACGATCTTCTCGCCCTTGTCGTGCAGCTTGTCGTTATAGAAGAAGCCGCCGCCTTTGCGCGGCTCCTGAATGGTCCAACCCGTGAAGCACCGAGCCACTTCGGTGACATCTTTCTGCGTATAGCCGCCGTTCACGCCGAGCGTATGCAGCTCCATCAGCTCGCGCCCGTAGTTCTCGTTCAACCCGCGCTTCACTTTCCGCTTCTTGTCGTTGGCGTCCAGGTCCGGGCGTACCGATTCGAAATTGTCCAGGAAGAACAGCATGGCGGGACTCTTCGCGGTTGCTTCGAGCAAATCGCGGAACTGGCCGAGCACGTGCGGGCGGATGGCTTCGCGTTCATATTGCGGGATCAGGAAGCGATCGGCGCCCTTTTCGTAAAAAACGTTGAAGTGATTAAACCAGAAATCGTCCAATTCCTCGGCGAGTTGTTTCGTGCTCTCGACGGCGCGCAGCATCTTCGAATCCAGAAGATCGTAGGCCACCACTTGCTGCGGGCTGTTCAGCAACAGGATCTCGCGGCGGATGGTGCTCGGAGCAGAGGCGAACATTCCACGACGCTGATCCTGCTTCATCGCGATCAGCATGTCTTCGATCCTGTCCGGCTGCATCGATTCGAGAAGCTGTCGCTTTTTTTCCACATTGCCCGAGCGGACGATTTCGAGCTCGGCCGGCGTGAGGACCGCACCGAGCGGACGAATCGGTTCCAATTCGGCGCTGGGCTCCGGTGAAGGCGCGGCTAATCCGGCGGTTTGGGCCTGTTTGACTTTGTACCGCGTGATCAGCCGTTCGATGCTCGCCCGCAACAGCAGATCGTCGGGCATGGGTTGCTTGCCAGAGGCGATGGCGCGGATCATGGCCGGCGGCGGATAGTGCTGCACCGCTTCGAGAGGCGTCATGCGCAGGGATTCGAGCGCCTGGAGCCGCGCTTCAAGCACGGGATTCTCGTCCATGCGGTCGGGATGAAGCTGCTGGTCGATCCACTTCTTCAGGCCGATCCTTTTCACGCGGTCCACGTCGCCGGGCCGCGGACCAAAGGCCAGCCGATCCAGCGCGTGCAGGATCTGCTCGTCCTTCGAGAGCTTCTTTTGGAACAGCTTCGCTTGAAGTTTGGCATCGTCCGAGGGCTTTCGCGGTTTGGCGCTCGAAACAGCCGGAAGCATCAGAAGGACGCCACAAAGGGTGGGGGCCAGGAAAGTACTGCTGGTTTTCATGCGCCTACAAACCATTAAACGTCATTCCGGCACAGAAGTTTACAAGGAATTTCACACAGCAAGCGTTCACCCGCGCCCGGGTGGCGGTCCACTCCCTAGCCCTCACCTCACGCTATAATTCAATCGAATGGACATCTACGAGGAAGTGGTCCGCCTGCGCCGCCTCGGCCAGAAGTGCGCCCTCGCCACCATCGTCCAGGTCAACGGCTCCATTCCCAGCTACGAAAGCGCCAAACTGCTGGTGCGCGAAGACGGCTCTATGGTCGGCACCGTGGGCGGCGGTTGCGTGGAAGCCGAAGTTTGGAATGCCGCGCGCGAAGTGATGGAAACCGAGCGGCCTCGCCAGATGAACTTCAGCCTCGGCCAGGATGCCGCTTACGACAACGGTCTTATCTGCGGAGGACAACTCAGCGTGTTTGTCGAGCCCGTGGTTCCCCAGCCCCGCGTCTACATCTTCGGCGCCGGCCACATTTCGAAAAGTATTTCCAAGGTCGCGGTGCTCGCCGGATTCGCATCGGTTGTGGTCGACAATCGTGAAGCCTTTGCCAACCGCGAGCGCTTCCCGGAAGCAGACGAAGTTTACGCCGAAGAATACGAGGAAGTATTTCCGAAGCTTCCCATTCGCGACACCAGCTATATGGTCATAGTGACGCGCGGCCATCGGGACGACATGCGGGTCCTGCGCTGGGCGGTGGAAACCAACGCCAAGTACATCGCGATGATCGGTAGCAAGCGCAAGGTAATCGGCGTGGTCAAGGAACTGGAGAAGGAAGGCATCGCGCGCGCCGCCTTCGAGCGGGTTTTCGCTCCCATGGGACTCGAAATCGGCGCCATTACGCCGGAAGAAATCGCCGTCTCCGTGGTCGCTGAAATGATCGCCGTCCGCCGGGCGCCGGATTCCGAGTGGCGCGCCGCAGCCAAATCCATTTTCGCAAGCGAGGCGTCGCGAGCTATCTTAAAGTGAAGCTCAGTACGTCGATCGCCGGAATTATTCTCTCCGGCGGCGCTTCCCGCCGCATGGGCACTCCGAAAGCGCTGCTCCGATTTCAGAACGAAACTTTTCTTGACCGGCTGATCCGAACTTTCTCCAAGGTCTGCGATCCAATCATCGTTGTGGTCGGCTTACATGCCGGTCAGATTCGATCCGGTAGCGAACGCGGCCGCGATGTTCTCTTTGCCGAGAATCCCGATCCCGATCGCGGCATGCTTAGTTCGCTGCAGTGTGGATTGGCTCTGGTTCCGGCCTCGGCGGGCGCCGCAATGTTCTTACCCGTGGATCACCCGCACATCGAAGTCTCTACTATCGAAACTCTAGCAGCCCGGTTCCGCTCCGATCGCGCTCCGGTAACCGTGCCCACCTACGTGGGCGAACACGGCCACCCGGTTTGCATTGCGAGTCCGATCATCGCGGAACTGCTCGCTCTGCCGCCGGAAGCCAAAGCCAGCGATGTCATCCATCGCCACGTCGCCGAGACCGTTTACGTCGAAGTCTCCGATCCGGCCGTCGTCACCGACGTCGACGATCCCGCGGCCTACGCCGATCTGCTAGCGCGGCACTCATGAAGACCCAACCATGAAGACCTTGTGGCGCTGGGTGCTGATTGCTCTGCTCGTCGTGGTCGCCGTGGGCCTGGCAGCGCCGAGAGTCAGCGCCGATCGTTTTCGTCCGCGCATTCAGGCTGCGCTCGAAGCTGCGCTCAATCGGCCCGTCCATCTGGGCGCCGTTCACTTGAATCTTTTCACCGGCCCCGGCTTTACCGTGGACGATGTCCTGATCGACGACGTTCCCGCCGCCGGCATTGAACCTTTCGCGCATGTGGAGCACATGCAGGCGCGCATCCGCTGGACCAGTTTGTTCGCGGGTAATCTCGCGTTCTCCAGCCTCCGTCTCGACACTCCCAGCGTGAACGTGGTGAAGATTCCGTCGGGTGCCTGGAACATCCAGCCGTTGCTCGATCGTCATCCCCAGGCCGGCGCGGCACATCACGGCGCGGTACCAGATATTCAGATTCGCAGCGGCCGAATCGACTTCAAGTTTGGCGATACCAAGTCCGTCCTCTATATCAGCGATGCCGACATGGATGTGTATCCCAACGAAAATGGTGAAGTGGTGATCCGCTTTTCGGGTGCGCCGGCGCGCACGGACCAGGCGTCTCAAAGCTTCGGCGAACTCACCGCGCGAGGTCTGCTGCAGTTCGGGTCGGCCGGCGAAAACCAGCTCAGCATGGGTGTTCACCTGGATCGAACCGCGATTTCCGAACTGGCGCGTCTGTTCCATGCCAGCGACCTCGGAGTGCACGGCTACGTTTTGGCCAACGCAACGCTTTCCGGACCGCTTTCGAAGCTCGACATCACCGGCAACCTGAACATCAGCGACGTGCACCGCTGGGATCTGATGCCCGCGCCGGGCGAAGGCTGGACGCTCAACTATCGCGGCACCCTCAATATGACCGGCCATCATCTCGAAGTCGCTACACTGGCAACGCCCGCGCAGCCCGATCCAGTCTCGGTCGAATTCCGGTTGGACGATTATCTCGTCCGCCCGAAATGGTCCGGCAATCTGAAATTCCGTGATCTTCCCGCCGCCTCGCTGGTAGAAACCGCGCGGCATTTCGGCGCGCCATTTCCGCCCGGAGTGCAGGTGGAGGGCCAAGTGGACGGCGGCATCGGCTACTCCAGCCAGTCGGGTGTTAGTGGGCAGTTGACGCTCGCCAGCGCTTCCGTAAAATTCCCGCATGGCGGCTCCGCGCAGCTCGATTCCGCGCAATTGCAAATCGCCGATGGCAAGGTCGTGCTAGCACCCTCGGACGTCGAGACCGAAGACGGGCAGTCCGCGCAGTTCGCAGGCGAGTATGCGCTCGACAATAGCCGCGGATGGTTTCGCATCAGCACACGACAGTTGGCCATGGGCCAAACTCATGACGGTCCCGAGCCGGGGACCGCGCATTTGCTGGATGCCGTGCCGATCCCGCTGATCGAGCACCTTCATCGAGGGTCTTGGAAAGGCTGGATCTCCTACGAAAAAATCGCCGAAAATCCTGGCATTTGGTCCGGCCAATACGATCTGCAAAATGCCGTCATTGAAATTCCCGGTCTGGCTTTGCCAGTTCGACTCGCCTCGGCAACGGTACAGATGAGCGACGGCGGATTCCAAGTTACCCGCATGCGAGGGCGCGCCGGCACGGTGAAGTTCGAGGGCGATTATCGGTACGACGCCTCGGCCACGCATCCCCATCGGTTGCGCCTCACTATTCCGGAGCTGCAGAGCTCTGATGTGGAGGGCCTGATGCTGCCCACTCTGCGTCGCAATGGAGGCTTTCTGGCCCGCGCATTCCGGCGCGATCAGCCCCTTCCAAAATGGCTGGAGGAGCGTGATGCGGACGTTAGCCTGCAAGTAGTCAATCTGATGAATGGCGATTTAGTACTCGGTGATCTGATGGCGCGCGGCGTGTGGCGCGGCCCGTCCATCACCGTGTCCAACCTGGAGTGGCATCTGGATAATATGCACGCCACCGGGAAAATATCTGTGAATCTTGCCAAAGCGGAACCCTCCTATGAACTGGCTGGCACCGTCGAGAATTTCGATTATCGTAACGGCCAGCTGGATATCGACGGCGAGCTCCAGACCCGCGGCATCGGTCCGGCCTTGCTGCTGAATCTTCGATCCAAGGGCACATTTGAAGGGCGAGGAATCATGCTGGCGCCCGACGCTGAAGTACGCGAAGTCTCCGGTTCCTATCGCCTGGGCACTTCCTATGGCGTCCCCCGCCTACTGCTCGCGAACGTCCAGGTTTTGCAAGGCGCCGAAACGCTCATCGGTCAGGGCGCCAGCCAGCCCGACGGCCACATTGTTTTGGAACTCGCAAGCGGACGCAAGCAAGTCCGGTTGACGGGCATGCTGCTGCCGGTCCATCCGGAGCCGGCGCCCGCGCGGTAGACCGCCTCCGAGTGATGGATTGGCCCTAGCCGAGATTAATTCCAAACACCGCATAATCGAGGCTCCCGAAGAACTCATTGCGAAACGCCTCCGGCAGTCCAGCGATCGACGGCATGCTTTCCATCGCGGGCGATAACCGCTCGATTTCGATCAGTCCAAAGCCGGCTTCCTCCAGATAAAAGCTCGCCAGCTTCGGTGGAATTGGATGCCGGTGCGTAGGGTCGATGTAGAAATGCGTGGCGAAAATCGCGAGGCACTCCGGATTGGGCGTCTCGATCGCCAGCAGACCGCCCGTGCGCAGCTTTCCGTGGACCAGCTGGATCATCTCGGGCAATCGCGCCGGCGGCAAATGCTCCACCACCTGACAGCAAGCTACGCCGCCGAGCGATGCATCCGGCAGCGCGCTCAAATACGCGAACAAATCAGCGTTTTCCGCGTCCAGCCCATTGGCTTGGCAGAGAGCGGTCGAATCTTCATTCGAATCGATGCCGCGCGCTGGAATGCCGGCCTCGCGGAAGACCTCGAGCATTTCGCCGCGGCCGCAGCCGATGTCGAGCACCGGCGCGTGCTCGCGGAAACGCGATACGTACATCCGCTGGCGGGCGCGAATGTCCAGTTCGGAACCGCGAAACTTCTCGGCGAACTTGAGCCAATCGACTTTCGCAAGCTCGGGCGGCGCGCTTTGCGACACCTGCTCCACGACGCGGGCGAGCGATGCCTTCTGCCGCACCAGCCGCAGTTCGGCATGAATCATGCTTTCGTATTCGGCTCGCACGCGAGTCAGCTCATCCCAAAATCGTTGATTCTGGCGCTCCATCGCGTGCTCGAAATCCGCGTGCTGCGCTTTCAGCTGCTCGCGGTAATTCGCGTCCATCAAAGTGACGCGGTGCTGAAAGGCGGCCTGCAGTTCTGAAACGCTCCGCAAGAACTGAATCTCGGTTTGCGCCAGCTTTTGTTCCCATCCGGCGTGCCACTCGGACCAGTGACTACGAATGTCCTTCAGTTCGCGCGCTTCAGCCCGCAGATCGGCGCTTTGCCCGGCGATCGCGGAAAGCGCCTGCTTACATTCGTTGAGCGATTCAATGGTGGCTTGGACGCACTCCATCACGCCCCGATTGAACTCCACTTGCTCGCGCACGTGCCAGTCGAGCGCACGGGCCACCATGCGCTTGGCGCCTTGGATGATGGAGTTCTTCAGGCCCGCAGGCCGCGGGTTCACGGCTCCGATGCTCGCCACCTTGGCTTCGGCGCTGTCACGGGCATGCAGCAGCGGCGTCAGATCCGGCAGCGGGATGTTGCCCGGGGCCACGCCGTTGGGATTGCGCGCGCGCACGCGCTGGCGGATTTCGGCGATCACCGCCGCGAGTTCTTCACCTTGTGGATCGCTCATTTTTCCGGCCCGATTTCTTGTTCCAACTCGCAGTGATCTTGGTGTACACACCGCCGCGCGGCGTGAACTCGCCGGTGAGCGTCGCTTCGACCGGCTGGCAGGCCTTCACGATGTCGCGCAAAAACCGATTCACCACGTTCTCCTGAAAGATGCCCAGATTGCGATACGCGAGCATATACATCTTGAGCGATTTCAGTTCCAGACACGACTTGTCCGGCACGTAACGCAGGGTGAGCTCGCCATGATCGGGCAGACCCGTCTTGGGGCACACCGAGGTGAACTCCGGCAGGACGATCTCGATCTCGTAGCCTGGATATTGGTTCGGCCATGTTTCGATCTCGGGCAGCGGCGCAAACACGCCGGCCGAAGCGTGCTCATCGCTGTACTGGCGCTTCATTTTGCGGGAATGAGGGTTCGCGATAGCAGATCCACGAAGAGCCCGACGTCGGTCACCACGCCCACAGCTTGGCCCGTGCCGCGATCGCTGACTTTGGTCGCCACCGCCGGATTGATATCGATGCAAACGATCTTCACCCAGCTCGGCAGCATGTTGCCGACGGCGATGGAGTGCAGCATCGAACCCAGGCAGAGCACCAATCCGGCGCCCTTCAGAAGCTCGGCGTAAGCGTCCTGCGCGCGATTCATGTCGGTGATCGTTTCCGGCAGCGGCCCGTCGTCGCGCAGGCTACCGGCCAGCACGAACGGCACGTTGTGCCGGATGCATTCGTACATGATTCCGCTGCGCAATCGCCCGCTTTCCACCGCGCCGCGAATGCCGCCGCAGTTGTAGATGGCGTTGATCGCGCGCATGTGATTGCGATGTCCATGCTCTTCCTGGCGGCCATCGCTCTGGCGGATCCCGAGCGACGTGCCGAGCAGCGCCGCTTCGATGTCATGCACGCCTAGCGCGTTTCCGCTTAGCAGCGCGGTAATGTAGCCTTCGCGGATCAACCTCGACAGAGGTCCTGCGCCGCCGGTGTGAACCACAACGGGTCCAGCGACGGCGATGATTCCGAGACCGGCCGCGCGCGCCTGCTCCATCAGCGCGGCGGTTTGCTTGACCGCCGTCTCCACCTGCCGCTCGGATGAAATGCCGTTGCTCATGAACGCGAACGCCAGCCTGTCGCGCTCCTTGGCTTCGGGGACCACGCGAATGCCACGCATCCCGGTGACTACCTGATCTCCGGCTTTGATATCTCGCAAACGCCGGCACCAGGCTTGTTCGTCCCGCACCACAATCAGCGCGTCCATGCGTTGGTTCTGAACTTCTACCCAATGGCCGGCGCGACGCACGTAAGTTTTGTGGTTGGTGGTGGAATAGAAGTCTTCCGGCGCGCAGCAGTCGCGCTCCACCGTAAATAGCTCGACTGCGCCCGAATCGACGATGGAGCAGCCCAACTCGAGCAACTGCGACAGAATTTTCTCCATCGTCTCGGCGTCATCGGCGTCGATCTTCAGACGCATGGATGAGACGTCGTCGTTGGTACGGCCAAAGTGAAAGTGCTCGACTTCGTATCGCCCGCCGAACTCGATGATTCGATCGACTACCTGCTCCATGATGTGGGAGTCGACCAGGTGACCCTGGGCCTCCACGCGCTCTTGTAGTGGGAGCGGCTTGCCGTGCTTGGGCATCGTTTCGGAACCTGGATCGAATTTAGTTTCCAAGTTACTGATTTCCAGCTTATAGGATACCTTGCAGGACCGCTTGCTCACGCGCCACCCGTCCGGTCTTCTTCGAGTCGATGTTCTCCAGTGCACGACTCCCGGTCGTCTCCGGGCGTGCCGCTGGC
>Ga0209415_10001422_pt1 | contig 45900 bp, 45 predicted proteins | sample PeaSoiSIISIP2007_FD_187696 | JGI IMG/M metagenome (GOLD analysis project Ga0209415, IMG submission 187696) | Peat soil microbial communities from Weissenstadt, Germany - SII-SIP-2007 (SPAdes) (version 2) | ecosystem: Environmental > Terrestrial > Soil > Wetlands > Peat | place: Germany... | reverse complement strand
ATCAATGCATGACGACGCGCGGCGTGCACAAGCCCGGCGTCGCCATGGTCACCTCGCGCATGCTCGGCGCCTTCCGCACCGACGTGGCGACGCGGCGGGAGTTCCTCGCCATCATCGGTGCGCCCGGCGGCGCCGCGGCGACCAACGTGTGACGCGGCTTCTATTGCACGAAGGCCGGGCCGAAATTGTTGCGGATCTCGCGTTCCATCTGGCCGTCGAAATTCGCCATCGCGTCCTTGACCATGCCGTACCACGCCGTTTCGCGGTCGTTGGGCGTGATACCCTCGAGCACGCTCTTCGAGAGCGAGCTTTGGACGGTCGCTGAACGCGCCTCGAGTCCCTTGTCGTCGACGATCTGAACATTGGCCTCGAGCGCGAGATCATAGCGCTGGCTCGGCTCGGTGGTCAGCGCACCCTGGATGCCCGTGGTGCGCGGCAGCTCGGTCTCGATGACGCTGGCATTGCGGATGGAGAAGACGGCGCGGCCGCTGGTTCCCACCGCCTTCAGCCGGTCGTGCGCCCAATTCTCCATGGCGTGAGCCGGCGTCACTGGGAACGAATGCTCGACATTGGGGGGACGGAACGGCGCCTGGTAGGCGGTCACCACGTCGATCCGGGCGACATTGAGCTGGATGGGCGGCTGCGCCGTGAAGCGCAGGTCGGGAAAGCTCGGCCGCGGCGGCGGCGTCGAGCAGCCGGCGGCAAGACCCAGCACGGTCGCAAGGACGAAGACGCGGCGCGCCACTTCTCTTGGCATGGTTCTTCCCGTGGCACTTGGCTCGAGGGTGCAGCCTTGCACGCGGATCGCGGCGTTTTCAAGGCGCTTGGCCGGTCTCCCGGAAGAAGCGCCCCATCACCGCGCTGGCGTCGACATCGCGCGAGGTGATGCGCGCCGGCATGCGCGAGCCCGGCCAGGAATGGCCCTTGCCGTCGAGCGTGTAGAGCACCGCCTCGTGCCTGCCGCAGCGCCAGCGCTCGCCGGTCGCATCGCCGTTGCGATAGACCACGTCGCCTCGTGCCGGATCGGTGCGGCAGCCTGGCACCGCCGCCCAGCCGGCGGCGAAGTCGCGCACTTTCATCTGTCCGGCGCGGCCCCCATAGGGCAGCAGCCGGTCGGCGGTGCCGTGGAACAGGATCGCCGGTGGGCGATCCTCGCCGCAGACATGGGGATAGCCGCCCGCGACCAAGCCGACCGCCGCGATCTCGCGCGGCATGTTGCAGGCGAGGCGCCACGCCATCTGGGCGCCGTTCGAGATGCCGGTGGCGAACACGCGCCGGCGATCGATCGGCAGGCTGCGCGCGAGTTCATCGAGGATCGCTCGCGCGAAATCCACGTCGACCGAGGATTGGCCGAACGCGTGCCACAGGCGGCGCTCGCCTTCGGGATAGACGGCGACGAAGCCCTCGCGCTCCGCCATGGCCGAGAATCCGGTCAGGAGCTCCTCCTGCGCCGCGGTCGAGCCGAGCCCGTGAAAGCTGAGCACGACCGGCGCGGCAGACCGGGTGGCCTTCGCCGCGTGCAGCAGATAGGTCCGCCCCTCGCCGCGGACCGAGATCGTGCGCGACTGGGTGCCCGCGACCTGGGCGTGGGACGCAGCGCACGCGGCGGTTAGTGCCGCTGCGAACAGCACCCGACGCGACCATGTTCGCGCGGGTCGGGCCTCATGCCCCATCGGATCGCCGCTCACAAAAATGACGCACCCCGCCGCACCCGTCCGAGCGTATCAAAACGGTGTTGCGCATTCCCGTCGCTGCCGCCGGGTGAACCATGGAATTGGCAACCGCATTCAAGAAGCGAGCCGAGTCCTACGAGCGCAAGGCCCGTATCGCAAGGACTCCCGACGACCGCCGGCGTTGCGCCGAGATTGCGGCGCGCTGCCGCGAGATCGCCGGCGCGGACGCCGATGTCATGATCGGCGTCGAGCTGCCGGCGCCGCGCAGCTTCATCGTCGGCGAATAAACCGCCGCTAGATCCGCCCGTCGCGGAAGCTGCCGCCGCCGCGCAGGATGCGGCAGGCCCGCTCGAGCGCGTCGACGATATCGGACCGGCCGCAGCCGACCCGCTCCAGGGCCGCGATCCAGTGGCACGAGAGACCCTCTGCCCGCGACATGCTGCCCGGCGGCGACTCTCCATAAGCATCCGTGAAGGTCGCGCCCAGCAGGCAGGCGGTGATCTCGACGAGCTGCGGCACGTCGAGGCCGCCGTCGCGCGCGGCCGCGACATAGCTTCGCCACGCGGTCTCGATCGCGCCCCGTTGTCTCGTCATGCCGTCCCCTTGCCGCGATCATCGGACGCGCAGGGGACGCCGGTTGTGTCAATTATGGGACACGGAGCGCCGCGACCTCGTCCTCGGCGAAAGCATAGACGGCGCTGCAGAACTGGCACGTCACCACCACCTTGCCGTCGACCTTCATGTCGTCGAGATCTGCCGCATCGAGCGCGCGCAGCATGGTCTCGACCCGTTCGCGCGAGCAGCGGCACTGCGCCGCCAGCGGGCGCTTGGCATAGGCGCGCACCCCGTCTTCATGGAACAGGCGGAACAGCAGCGTCTCGGGCGAGAGCGCGGGATCGACCAGCTCCTGCGACGTGCTCGAGCTCATCAGGATCATGGCGCGGCGCCAACCCTCGTCCTCGTCCTCGCGCCGCAGCGGATCGTCGGCGGGCAGGCGCTCGATCATCAGGCTGCCGGCACGCCAGCGCGAGATCCCTTCGCGGTCGCGCACCCGCGCCACCGCCACCTTGAGCCCGGCCTCGACCTGTTCGCTCTGGCGGAAGTAGTGGTGGATGCAGTCGCCCAGCGTGGCGCCGGTGAGCTCGACGATGCCCTGGTAGCGCTCGGTGCGCTCGCCCTGGTCGACGGTGAGGGCGAGAACGCCGGCGCCCAGGAGCCGCGGCACCGATCCCGCGAGGCTCATGCCGCTGGCCTCGGCCGCCGCCGCCGCCCGCGCGAGCCGCGCCTCGTCGACCTGAGCATAGCCGCGCACCGCGCCCGCCGTCGTCACGTCCGCCACCATCAGCTTGACTGGCCCGTCGCTCTTAGTCTGGAGCGTGAACACGCCGTCATATTTGAGCGCCCGCGCCAGCGCCACGGCGAGCGCGATCGCCTCGCCCAAGAGCGCCGCCACCGGCTCGGGATAGGCGTGACGAGTCAGGATCTGGTCGATCAGAGGGCCCAACCTGACGAGCCGGCCGCGCAGCTGGAACGGGTCGATCTGGAACGGCTGGACGAGGTCGTCGGCGGGCGGGTTTGCCGTTGAATCGGGCATTGGCGGCCCCTTAGCCGAGGCACCAGACGAGGATGGCTTTCTGCACATGGAGGCGGTTCTCGGCCTCGTCCCACACCGCCGATTGCGGACCGTCGATCACGCCCGCCGAGACTTCCTGGCCGCGCTTGGCCGGGAGGCAGTGCATGAAGATGGCGTCGGGCTTGGCCCGCGCCATCAGCCGCTCGTCGACACGATAGGGCGTGAGCAGGCCGACCCTGGCCTGCGCTGCCTCGGCCCCGGCAGCGACGCCCATCGACATCCAGGTGTCGGTGACGACGCAATCAGCGCCCGCCACCGCCTCGGCCGGATCGGCCACGAGCTTCACCCGCGCGCGCTCGGATGCTGCCCAGGCGAGCACCGCTTCGGCGGGCTGGAGGCTCGCCGGGCAGGCGAGGCGCAGCTCGAAGCCGAAGCGCGCGGCGGCGTGGATCCAGCTGGTCGCGACGTTATTGCCGTCGCCGCACCAGGCGACGGCGGTGGACGCGGCCGGCCCCTTGCGCTCCTCGAGCGTCATCAGGTCGGCCATGATCTGGCACGGATGCGACATCTCGGTGAGGCCGTTGATGACTGGCACGCTCGATGCGCGCGCCAGCACCTCGAGGTTGGCCGCGCTGCCGGTACGCATCATGATCGCATTGACGTAACGCGACAGGACGCGTGCGGTGTCTTCCATGGTCTCGCCGCGCGAGAGCTGGCTGTCGGCCGAGGTGATGACGACGCCGTCGCCGCCCAATTGCTTGATCGCCACCTCGAAGGAGAGCCGAGTCCGGGTCGAGGGCCGCTCGAAGATCATGGCCAGGATCTTGCCGTCGAGGCGCTGGCGCGCCGCGCCGCGTTTGTAGGCGGCGCCGAGATCGAGGATGTGGCGCAAGGTCGCGGCGTCGATCCGGTCGAGATCGAGGAAGTGCCGCGGCGCCGCCACGCTCACGCGGTCCATTGGCGCGCCACCCGGTCGATGATGTCGCACGCCGCGGCGACATGGCCCTCGTCGATGATGAGGGGCGGCAGGAGTCGCACCACGTTCTCGCCGGCCGCGACCGTCACGAGCCCCTCGCGCCGCAGCCGGTCCACCACCTCGCCATTGACGACGACGCAGCTCAAGCCGGTCAGCAGCCCCTTGCCGCGCACCTCGGCGAACACCTTGGGATAAGACGCGGCGATCGTGTCGAGGCGGCGGCGCAGCAACGCCCCAATGCGCTCGACCCGCGCGAAAAAGCCCGGCTCCAGCATCACGTCGAGGACGGCGTTGGCGGCCGCCATGGCAAGCGGATTGCCGCCGAAGGTCGAGCCATGCGTGCCCGCGACCATCCCTTGCGCGGCGCGCTCGGTGGCGAGGCACGCCCCTACCGGGAAGCCGCCGCCCAGCCCCTTGGCCAGCGCCATCACGTCGGGCGCGGCGCGGGTCCATTGGTGCGCGAAGAGCCGGCCGGTACGGCCCATGCCGCTTTGCACCTCGTCGAGCACCAAGAGGATGCCGAACTCGTCGGCGATCGCGCGCAGGCCTTCGATGTAGTCTATAGAAGCGGTGGCGAGGCCGCCTTCGCCCTGCACCGGCTCGACGATCATGCCGGCGGTCTCGGGCCCGATCGCCGCGCGCATCTCGTTGAGATTGCCGAAGGCGACATGGTCGAAGCCCGGCGCGGGCTGGCCGAAGCCCGCGAGGTATTTCTCGTTCCCCGCCGCGGCCAATGTCGCCAGCGTGCGGCCATGGAACGAGCCGGTGCAGCAGATAAGCCGGTGGCGCTCGGGATGGCCGGTGGCGGCGTGGTACTTGCGCGCCACCTTGATCGCGCACTCCATCGCCTCGGCGCCCGAGTTGCAGAAGAAGGCGGTGTCGGCGAAGGACGCCTGGGTGAGGCGCTCGGCCAGGCGCTGCTGCCCGGGGATGTGATAGAGGTTCGAGCAGTGCCACAAGGTCTGGGCCTGCTGGACCAGCGCCGCCACCAGGTGCGGGTGCGCGTGGCCCAGGGACGTCACCGCGACGCCGCTCGAGAAATCGAGATATTTGCGCCCGTCCGAGGCGAAGAGATAGGCGCCGTCGCCGCGCTCGAACGTCACGTCGGCCCGAGCATAGGTCGGCAGAACTGGGGGGATCACGGGATGCGTCTCCTGCGCGAGAGGGGGGGACCGGCGGCCGTCAGGGGCGGCCTATCGTCGCCGCCGCGGCGGCGGGACGATGCCCTCCCCGAGGCCCACAAGGGGCCGGCCATACTCGCGCATCATTGCAAACGCTCCGAATTCCACCCCAAAGGGCGGACGAAGCGAGGGAGTATGGGGAGGGGGCTTTAGGCTGTCAACGGCAGGGGGTGGGGGCGGGCCAAGCGCGGTTACAACCGCTTCGCGTCATCGAATGACGTCGAACTCGCGCTCGATGATCGCCATCGCCTCCTCGTACGAGAACGCGTCGCGGATTTCCGCGCCGAAGGCGATGACGTCGTTGGGGTGCCATCCCTGGGCGCGCGCGACCAATTCGCAGGTTTGCAGCCGTCTCCAGATGTTGGTGTCGTCGAAGGAGACTCTGGGTCGCATCGTCGCCCTGCCTGGCCGAATAAATCGACGCGTACGATGGTATCGCCGCGCGCTAAGGTGCGGAATGGTCTTCGTCATTAATACGCTGCAATGGTCGTTAAGGAGTTGAGCGTGGAGCATCGCATTCTCGGCCCGTCGGGCCCCTCGGTCTCGCTGTTGGGGCTGGGCTGCAACCAGTTCGGCGGGCGGCTCGACTACGAAGCGACGCGCGCCGTGGTGCATCAGGCGCTCGATCTCGGCGTCACCCTCTTCGACACGTCGGACAATTACGGCGGCGGCGGCACATCGGAGAGCTTCCTCGGCCGCGCGCTGGGCGCACGGCGCAAGGACGTCATCATCGCCACCAAGTTCGGCATGTCGGGCGGCGCGTCGGCCCGCCACGTCAAGGAGGCCGCCGAGGCCAGCCTCAAGCGGCTCGGCACCGACTGGATCGATCTCTATCAGCTCCACCGCCCCGATCCCTCGACGCCGATCGCCGAGACCTTGGGCGCGCTCGACGCGCTGGTGCGCCAGGGCAAGCTGCGCCAGATCGGCTGCTCCTATTTCACCGGCGCGCAGCTCAAGGAGGCGCGCGGCGCGGCGTCGGCCAAGGGCGTGACGCCCTTCACCACCTGCCAGAACGAGTACAGCCTGCTGGTGCGCGGCATCGAACGCGACCTGGTGCCGGAGATGGCGGCGCAAGGGTCGGGGTTCCTGCCCTACCTGCCGCTGGCGGGCGGGCTCCTGACCGGCAAGTACCACCGCGACCGCCCGCTGCCCAAGGGCGCGCGCTTGAGCGAGGGCGGCTGGCCCGCCAGCCGCTATCTCACGCCGGCCAACTGGCAGCGCACCGAGGCGCTCGAAGCCTACGGCGTCGCGCGCGGCAAAAGCCTGCTCGAACTTGCCATGAGCTGGCTCGCGGCGCACCCCTTCGTCACCAGTATCATCGCCGGCGCCACCAAGCCGGAGCAGGTCGCGGCCAATTTGCGCGCCCTGTCATGGGCGATGTCGGCAGCGGAGATGGCGGAGATCGACCGGCTGACGCTCACGCCTTGAGCTTGTAGCCGCACGCGATCATGCGGTGCGACGCCCACAGCAGGGCGAGGTCGAGCAACGTCATCACCGCGATGCCGAGCGCGATCGAGCCGTCGGCATGGCCGATGAAGGCGGCGCGGAACCCGTCGATCATATAGAAGAACGGATTGCATAGCGCCACGTCCTGCCACAGTTTGGGCAGGCGCTCGATCGAGTAGAACGTGCCCGACAGGAACGACAGCGGCGTCACGATGAAGTTGGTGACGGCGGCGATGTGGTCGAACTTGTCGGCCCAGATGGCGCCGATGATGCCCAGCACCGACAGCATGAGCGAGGCGGCGACGGCGTGAAAGATCGCGAGCGCCGGCGACGCGATGTGCATTGGCACGACCAGCGCCATTGCGCCTGCCACCACGATGCCGACCACCAAGCCGCGCGTCACCCCGCCCAAGGCGAGGCCCAGCGTCAGCTCCAGCGGGCTCAAGGGCGGCATCAGCAAATCGACGATGTTGCCCTGGAACTTGGCGATCATCAGCGACGAGGTGGTGTTGGCGAAGGCGTTCTGCACCATCGCCATCATGATGAGCCCGGGGGCCAGGAACTCGAGGAAGGGTGCGCCTGCGATGATGCGCTGTTGCCCGCCCAGCGCCAGGAGGAAGATGGCGAGGAACAGCAGCGTCGTCACCACCGGCGCCGCGATCGTCTGCATCGCCACCTTGAGGAAGCGATGCACCTCGCGCAGGTAGAGCGTCCACAGCCCGAGCCAGTTGACCGCGCCGAAGCGGCGTACGCGCGGTGCCAGCACCGCGCTCTCGTGTCCATCCATCGCCGGCAGCTTAGCGGCCGCCCGCGCCGCGGCACAAGGCGCGGGGCTTGACCGGGCACGCGCGGCGTGTCTCCGTGACCCAATGGCCCAGCGCAAGCGCGCCCCACGGGGCGGCGAAGCGGCGCCGCTCGACGAAGCGGCCCTCAAGGACGCGGCGATCGCCTATCTCGCGCATTTTGCGAGTTCGAGCGAGAATCTGCGGCGCGTGCTGATGCGCCGGGTGGCGCGCGCCGCCGGCGACGCGCGCATCGATGCCGCCACCGGCGCGCGTTTCGTCGATGCGGTGGTCGCCCGCATGATTTCCGCGCGCCTGCTCGACGATGGCGCCTACGCCGCGCAGCAGGCCGCAAGCCTGCATCGGCGCGGCGTCTCGGCCGCCGGCATCCGCTTCCGCCTCAGGGAGAAGGGCGTCGACGACGCGCATGTCCGCGCCGCCCTCGCCGAGCTGGGCGTACCGGCGGCGAGCGAGCTCGAGGCGGCCTGCGCGCTGGCGCGGCGCCGCCGGCTCGGCCCGTTCCGCCCGGCCGCGTCGCGCGCCGCCGCCCACGACCGCGATCTCGGCGTCCTTGCCCGCGCCGGCTTCGGCTTCGACGTGGCGCGGCGCGTGTTGGCGGCGCGCGACGAGGCCGCGCTCGATCGCCTCGCGCGCGAGAAGCCGGACTAGACGCAGGCCTTACGCCGGCGGCGTTGCCAGATAATGCGTCTGGTTCGCCGCGGGCATCTCGATGCCGTGCGCGTCGAACGCCTTCTTCATGCGGCGGTTGAATTCGTACTGCACCCCCCATTGTTGCAAGGGCGCGGTCTTGAGTCGGACGCGGATCATCTGCGCGCTGTCGGTAAAGCGCTCGAGCCCCACGACGTCGAGCGGCCCCAATATCCGCGCCGCCCATTCGGGGTCCGCCGCCATCTCCGCCGCCACCTCCCGCAGCACCGCGATGACGCGGTCGGGGTCCTCGCGATAGACGACGCCGATATCGTGCACGGCATAGGCGAAGTCGCGCGTCATGTTCCGGATCGTCGTCACCTCGCTGAACGGGATGGTGAGCAGCGTGCCCGACGCGTCCCTGAGGCGCATGGCACGCATCGTGATCGCCTCGACCACGCCCGCGCCCTTGCCGACATCGACCACTTCGCCCACCGCCAGCGTGTCCTCGGCGAGAATGATGAGGCCGATGATGAGGTCCTTGAGCAGCGCCTGCGAGGCAAAGCCGACGGCGAGCCCGACGACGCCGGCGCCGGCGAGAAGCGGCGCGATGTTGACGCCGATCTCGGACAGCACGATGAGCCCGACCATCACCACCAGCACCACCATCACGGCAGTGCGCAGCACCGGCAGCAATGTCCGGATGCGGGCGCTGCGCGCCACGCTGGCGCTGCCGGCATGGAGGTAGCGCTCGATCGCCGAGCTGAATAGCTCCCACGCGATGACGGCGGCGACGAGGACGATGCCGGTGGTGACGACCGTGCCGGTGGTGCGGCGGCTCGTCTCGGTGTCGAGCCAGTCGAAGGCACGCACGCCCCAAACTTGCAGCAAGGTGAGCGCGGCCGAGACGTAGACGACGGTGGCGATGACGAAGGAGAGCGCCGGAAGGTAGCGGTTGGCGCGCGTCTCGAGGGTCGGATAGAGCGACTTCGTCTCGGACGAGAGCGCGAAGCCGCGCTGGCTCAGCCGCTCGAAGAACCGCACCAGCAGCGCCGACGCCAGCAGTACCACCACCGTCTCCACCGTGGCCTGGATCAGGAAGTAATAGCCGCCGCTGACATTCACCACGTAAACGCCGAACGAGCCGACGATGTAGATGATGGCGAGCACGTGCCAGGTGTCGGCGACGCGGTGGCGGATCACGCGCCAGGTGCCGCGGCCCTCGCGTCCGCCGCGCAGCCAGTCGCTCACCGCGGTGCGGTTCTGCAGCACGAAGATGATGGCAAGCATCGCCAGCACCAGGATCGTCGAGCGCAGGATGAGCGCATGGATCGAGCTGGGCACGCCGAGCCACCACGCCGCCGAGGCGAACGAGAAGCCATAGACCGCCCAGCCGGCGAAGCGCCGCGCCCAGATGTAGAGATACTGGCGCGTCTCGCCGCCGAGCCCGTAGGACTCCTGGGCCGCGGGCGCGAGCAGCGCGACCCGCACCGCCGCCAGCACAAGGCGCGTCCACAGGATCGCCGCGATCAGGACCCGCGCCACCTCGCGGGTGCCGAAATTCACGTCGACGAACGGCACGGTGGCGGAGGACGCGGCGGCGAATGCCAGCACCGGCACGGCGGCGATCACGAACCCGAGCAGCATGTTGACGAGACGCGCCCCGGTCGTTGCGCCGCGCAGCGCCGCCACCTTGCGCTGGACCCGGCGCAGCAGGAAATCCGCCACCCAGTTCGCGATCAGCCCGGCGGTCAGGATGAGCGCCAGCTGGGTTCCGACCGTGAGCCAGAATGCGCGCTGCGGCTCGCTCTCGACCTGGCGCTCGAGCCAGCGGAACAGCCGCGGCAGGTTGATCACGACCTTGGCCGCGGACAGGATTTCGGTCGCCATCGTGTCGAATTGGTCAGAGAGCGTGTCGAACGCGGTGGCCGGGCTGGCCAGCGCCGACTGCTGTTGCTGGCCGCGCTGGGCGGCGATGAGCGCCTGGAGTTGCGTCACGAGCTTCTGCCGCGCGACCGGATCGTCGAGCGTGTCGACCAGTTGCTGCAGCTCGTCGGCCGAAACCGGCTGGCCGGGAGATGAAGCCGAGGCCGGGGCCGAGGCGGGTTGGGCGCGCGCCGGGGCCGCCAGCGCGAGAAGCGCCGCCAACGCCAGCGCAATCCCGCGCAGCAGGCGGGGACGGAGCGGCATGGCAAGGAGTCTAGCCGAGGTTCCGGCAAATCGCCAATTCACCGCGCTCACCGCCGGATGCCGGCGAACCCCAACCATGCTGCGGCCAGGAGCGCCAGCCCGGACAGCGACAGCACCGCCCCCGACAGGCGGTTGAGCCAGCCCAGTCTGACGCCGCGCGCCCGGCGCCGCACCCAGGCGATGCCAATGGTGATGCCGAGCCACCACAGCGCCGAGCCCGCGAACACGCCTGCCACCAGCACGGCCACGTCGATCGAGGTCGCGTTCGGCGCGATCCCGAACTTGGCGAAGATGGCGGCGAAGGCGAGGATGGTGATGGGATTGGTGATCGTGAGGGCGAAGGTCGAGGCGAAGGCGCCGGCGAGCGCCTCGCCGCCGAGCGGCTCGGGCTCGGGCTCGGGCGCCGCCCGCACCAGCAGCACGTGCGCCCCTGTCCACACCAGGTACACCCCGCCCGCCGCGCCGAGCCAGTCTTGAAAGCCCAGGATCCAGTCGCGCACGACGGTGAGGCCGAAGCCGGCGACGATGCCGAAGACGGTGTCCGCGCACGCCGCGCCGAGGCCCGACACGAGGCCGAACCGCATCCCCCCGAACAGCGTCCGCCGCACGCACAGGAGACCGACCGGCCCGACCGGCAGGGCGATGACGATGCCGACGGCGATGCCCTTTAGCAGGGTGACGATCAGCATGAACCGGACGAGGCGCTCACGTCACCTATCAAGCGCCTCGCGGATCGCGCGGGCAAGCTCGTCCCTGCGGTAGGGCTTGCTCAAGAGCCGGATCGTTGGTGCGACCGCGCCGAAGGTTTCGCTGACGTTCGTCTCGGGGAATCCCGAGGTGAGCACGATCTTGACCCTGGGCCAGCGTTCCGCGACGCGCTGCGCCAGGGCGTAGCCGTCCATGTCTCCCGGCATGACAACATCGCTGAACAGGAGATCGATTTTCTCCCGCTCCATCAGGGCGAGCGCGGCCGCCGCGCCGTCCGCCTCCACCACCCGGTAGCCCAAATCCGTGAGCTGGCGCACCACGACGCGGCGCAGCGCGGCATTGTCCTCCACCGCCAGCACGCTCTCGCCGCCGGCGCGCGGCACGTCCGCTCTCGGCTCCATCTCCTCGGCGAACGCGCCCTCGAGCGAGCGCGGCAGATAGAGCCGGAAGGTGGTGCCGGCGCCGGGTTCGCTGTAGACGGTGATATGGCCGCCTGACTGTTTGATGAAGCCGAACACCATGCTGAGGCCGAGCCCGGTGCCCTTGCCCTCCGCCTTGGTGGTGTAGAAGGGCTCGAAGATCTTCGCCATCACCTCCGGCGTCATGCCGGTGCCGATGTCGCTCACCTCGATCAGGGCATAATCGCCGACCGTGACGTCAGCATGGAGCGCGGCGTAGTCGTCGTCGAGGCGGCGGTTGGCGGTGGCGATGGTCAGCTTGCCGCCTCTTGGCATGGCGTCGCGCGCGTTGGTCGCGAGATTGGCGATCGCCGCCTCGAGCTGCGCCGGATCGACCACGACCGGCCAAACGAAGGCCGCAAGGTCGAGCGCGATCTCGATCTGCTCGCCGAGCGTGCGCTGCAGCAGCTTGACGATGTTCGCGACCAGGTCGTTGAGCGCGATGCGCTGCGGTGCCAGCGGCTGGCGCCGGGCAAAGGCCAGGAGCCGCCGGGTCAATTCGGCGCCGCGCAACGCCGCCGCGAGCGATTCGTCGGCCAGCTCGAGCGCTTCGCTCTTCGACGGCAGGAGCTCGCGCAGCAAGTCGAGATTGCCGATGACGACGCCGAGCAGGTTGTTGAAGTCGTGCGCCATGCCGCCGCTGAGATTGCCGATCGCCTCCATCTTTTGCGCCTGGCGCAATTGGTGTTCGATGGCATGCTGTGCCGTCTGATCGCGAACGATCGCGAGCACGAAGTCCAACCCGCCGATCATGGCAAATCGCAGCGAAATCTCGACCCAGAAATGCCTGCCGTCCTTGGTCTTGCAATTCCAGTCGAAGGTTTGCGGGCGGCCCGTGGCTCTTGCCTTCTCGATCCAAGCCAAGGCGTCCGGTTGCGTGTAGGGCGGCTCGCCAGAAGAGATGGTCTCGATAGTGCTGCCGATCAATTCGCCCGGCTCGTAGCCGAACATCTTGTCGCCGGGATCATTGACTGCAACGAAGGTGCCCGTCGTCGCTGAGGTGAGGAAAATGCCATCGCCGACGGCGCTGAAAATGGACCGGAAGCGCTCCTCGCTCGCCCGGAGATTGTCCTCGGCCTGTCGCCGCTCGGTGACGTCGAACGCGGATGCGATCATATAGAGAACCTTCCCGGCTTCGTCTCGGACGCCGGTAATATCGACCTGCGCCGGGAACACGGACCCGTCCTTGCGGCGGCGAAGAGCCTCGAAGGCGACGTGACCCGTGTCTTTCAACGTCGTGTTCATTGCCGTGAGGCGGTCGAGCTCCGCGGCGGGATAACCGTCGCGGACATGCACCCTTTGCATTTCTTCGACCGTCATGCCATGCATTCGCGCCATCGCGGTATTGATCTGCCGGGGCATTCCCGTCTTGGCATCGGTGATGGCGATGCCGAAGGCCGCCTTCTCGAACGCATCGCCCCACAGCCGGAGCGCGTCTTCCGTCCGCTTGCGTTCGGTCAGGTCGACGATTACCCCGACGAAGAGCGGCGCGCCGTTCTGCCGCGCCTCGCCAACCGCGAGATCCATCGGGAATGTCGTCCCGTCCTTGCGCCGTCCGACCACCTCGCGCCCGATGCCGATGATCTTGCGCTCGCCGGTGCGGCGGTAATTGTCCAGGTAGCCATCATGCTCTTCCTGGAAGGGCGGCGGCATCAGCATCTTGACGTTCTGGCCGATGAGCTCGGCGGCGTGGTAGCCGAACAGGCGCTCGGCGGCCGGGTTGAACATCGAGATCGAGCCTTGGCCGTCGATGATCACGACGCCGTGGACCGTGGTATCCACCACAGCCTGGAGACGCGTCGCGATCTCGCGCGCGGCCTGCTCCTGGCGGCGGCGATCCTCCACCTCGCGGCTGAGCTCCGCGGTGCGCTCCGCGACGATGGTCTCGATGCCCCAGCGCCGCGAACGCTGGCGCTGGAAATAGGCGGCGGTGAGGCTGGTCAATGCGAGCCCGAACACCAGCCAGGCCCAGGGAGCGCCGGAGCGCAAGCCCGCGACCATGACGGGCGGAAAGACGAAGCGAATGGTCCAATGCTGCCCGAAAATATCGAACTCGCGGGTGACCGGCACGCCGCCGGCGGCGCCGGCGATGGACGCCTCTCCGAGCGTGATTTTGCCGGTCCCCCCATCATAGGTCCCGACCTGTTGGGGCCGGCCTCCGTCCCTGCCGCGATCGATCAGGAACTCGATGTTCTCTTCGATCCCCGGCGAACTGGCGATCAAAGTGGGCAGCACCCGAGCGAAGTCCAGCCGGGAGATGGCGGCGCCGCGATAGGCCGCCCGCCGTGCCTCGACCGTCGCGGGGACATCGCCGGTCGAATAGACCGGCCAGAATACCAGGAAGCCGAGCCTTTGCACGCCGCCCAGGAGGATGCTGACGGGCGGCGTCGCGATCGGCGTGCCTTCGTCGCGCGCGCGTTCGGCCCGGGCCCGGCGCTCGGGCAAGGTCAACAAGTCGAAGCCTGCTAGGCCGGGACTGCCGTCATAGGTTTCCTCGAACAGCGTCGGCAGGTACTCGTCGCGCTCCGCCGCCCTGACCAAGCTGCCGTCGGGCTTCCGCTCCTCGATTTCGAAAGCGCCAGCCGCGCCGGAAGGCTGGGCGGCGGCGAAAGCCTTGCGGTCCGGTCCGCGGACCAGCGGCGCCCATAAGAGCGCGCTGTTTGTGTCGTCGCTGTCATAGTCGAGATGGGCAAAACGGTGAAAGCTCGCCGCGTCGATCGCTTTCTCGCTGGCAATGAAGACCGCCATTGCTTCCAGCGAACCTTGGGTCAGGACCAGCCTGCGCTCGAAGGCGTGGGCGCGAAGGAGGGCGCGAGAGGCGAGCTCGCTTTGCACGCGTTGGTCGTCGCTGCGCTTGGCCATGACGAAGGCCAGCACGGTCACGGCGATGCCCAGCGCGACAATGCCCACGATCGGGCCCAGCCCGCCGACCGTTCGCGTGCCAGGCGACGTGGTCTTGAAGCCTGACTTTCCTTTGCGGCCGCTGACTACAATCAATTATCACCCTAATTAAATATTATTAACTTGTTAGTTGTATCGAGCATGACATCGCCCGGTGCCGTTGTCACGTCGTTTCGGGCGTTTTTTCCATGCGGCGCGGCCCCGGATCCCGGGCCACCTTGCGGCGAATTCACCCTCGGGCCGGACGCACGGGCTTGATTTCCGCGGACGAAGTGAGGCACATGGCGGCGCGGGGCGAGACCTGGACGCCAAGGGTCCGCCGCGGGAGACGGAGCGTCATGGACGTGATGATCGATGCGCGCCACCTGCACCGGCGCTTCGGCCCGATTTTGGCCGTCGATGACGTGACGTTCACGGTGGCGCAGGGCGAAGTCCTGGGCTTTCTCGGCCCCAACGGCGCCGGCAAGTCGACCACCATGAAGATGATCACCGGCTTTCTCGCGCCGACAAGCGGCACCGCAGTCATCTGCGGCGCCGACATCGTCTTGGACCCGATCGCGGCCAAGCGCCGGATCGGCTATCTGCCCGAGGGCGCGCCGTGCTACCCGGATATGACGCCGGCGTCGTTCCTGGGCTTCATTGCGCGCATCCGCGGCTTCGGCGGCGACGAGGCGCGCCGCCGCATCGCCCTCGCGGTCGAGCACACCGCGCTCCAGACCGTCCTGGCCCAGCCGATCGAGACCCTGTCCAAAGGCTACAAGCGCCGCGTCGGCTTGGCCCAGGCGCTGCTGCACGATCCCGAGATCCTGATCCTCGACGAGCCGACCGACGGGCTCGACCCCAACCAGAAGCATGAGGTGCGCGCGCTCATCAACGCGCTTGCGCCGCAGAAGGCGATCATCATCTCGACCCACCTGCTCGACGAGGTCGACGCCGTGTGCACGCGCGCCATCATCATCGCCGAAGGCCGCATCCTCGCCGACGGCACGCCCGCAGAGCTCGAGGCGCGCTCGCGCCACCACAACGCGGTGCGGCTGTCGCTGGCGCGCGACGATATCGATGCTGCCGGCGCGCTCATGCGGCTCCCGGGCGTCGCGTTGGTCGAGGAGGTCGAGGACGGGGAGGGACGCGGCTTGATGATCTTCCCGCGCGATGGCCGCTCGATCGTCGCCGAGGTCAGCGATCTCGTCGGCACGGCGCAATGGCCGGTGACGGCGCTCCGGGTCGAGCGCGGGCGTCTCGAGGACGTATTCCGCGCCATCACCACCCGCGCCGCGGCGTGAATCCCATGATGCACGGCACCTGGACCATCTTTCGGCGCGAGCTCGCGAGCTATTTCGCGACGCCGCTCGCCTATGTCTTCATCGTCATCTTCCTCGCGGCCGCCGGCGCGTTCGCCTATTTCCTCGGCAATTTCTTCGACCGCGGCCAGGCCGATCTGCAGCCCTTCTTCACCTTCCATCCGTGGCTCTATCTCGTGCTCATTCCGGCGCTGTCCATGCGGCTGTGGGCCGAGGAGCGCAAGAGCGGCACCATCGAGCTTCTCTTGACGCTGCCGATCCCGGTGGGCGCGACGGTGCTGGGCAAGTTCCTGGCGAGCTGGGCCTTCGCCGGCATCGCGCTGGCGCTGACCTTTCCGTTCTGGATCACGGTGCGGATTCTGGGCTCGCCCGACAACGGCGTGATCCTGGCGAGCTATATCGGCAGCTTCCTGATGGCGGGCGCGTTCCTCGCCATCGGCGCGGCGCTCTCGGCGCTCACCAAGAACCAGGTGATCGCCTTCGTCTTGACCGCCGCCTTGTGCTTCATCTTCACGGTGAGCGGCTCGTCTGTCGTGCTCGGGTTCCTCACCGGCTGGGCGCCCGAGAGCGTGCTGACCGCGGTCGCCTCGTTCAGCTTCCTCGCGCATTTCAGCACCATCGTGCGCGGCGTCATCGATCTGCGCGACGCGGTGTTCTTCGTTTCGGTCATGGCGCTCTTCCTGTTCGCCAATGCCGTCATCATCGACCTGACCAAGGCGGATTGAGGAGCGCGACCCGCGATGTATTCGGCCTTGTCCCGCCGCACCCGTGCCGTCGTCGCGCTCGTCTCAGCCGCGATCCTCTTCATCGCGGTCAACGTCATCGCCGACAAGACGCTGCGCACGACGCGCATCGATCTGACGCAGCAGCACCTCTACACCCTCTCGCCGGGCACGCTCAACACGCTTAAGGCGATCGGCGAGCCCATCGTCCTGCGGTTCTATTACTCGCCGCGCCTGGGCGACGAGATTCCGAGCTACGGCGTCTATGCCCAGCGCGTGCGCGAGATGCTCGAGGAATATCGCGCGGAGGCGCGCGGCAAGATCGAGCTGCAGATGCTCAATCCCGAGCCGTTCTCGCCCACAGAGGACCGCGCCGTCGCCTTCCGGCTACAGGGCGTGCCGCTCGACCAGGGCGGCGAGCAGGTCTATTTCGGGCTCGCCGCCACCAACTCGACCGACGACCAGCAGGTGGTCCCGTTCTTCCAGCCCGAGCGCGAGCGCTTCCTCGAATACGACCTCACCAAGCTCATCCACGCATTGGCATTCCCCAAAAAGCCGGTGGTGGGGCTGATGACCGCGCTGCCGCTCGAGGGCGACCTCATGGCGGCGATGCAGGGCCGGCCGATGGTGCCCTATGTCGTGATCGGGCAGCTCAAGCAGCTCTACGACGTACACTCGGTCTCGACCGACATCGACAAGGTGCCGGACGATGTCGACGTGCTGATGATCGCCCACCCGCAGCACCTCGCCGACAAGACGCTCTACGCCATCGATCAGTTCGTGCTCAAGGGCGGCAAGGCGCTGGTGTTCGTCGATCCCGACTCGCAGACGCAGCAGATGCATCCGAGCCAGCTCAACCCGCCCGGCATGCCGACCGACAGCGAGTTGGACAAGCTGTTCGCCGCCTGGGGCGTGCACATGCTGCCGAAGATGGTAGCGGGCGACCTAGCATCCGCGCGCAAGGTCAATGCCGGCACCGGCGACCGCGTCGTCCCGGTGGACTATGTCGCCTGGCTCGCGCTGACCAAGGCCAATCTCAGCCCCGACGATCCCGTCACCGGCGATCTGTCGCAGATCACCATGGCGACGCCCGGCATCATCGAGCCCGCGCCGGACGCCAAGACCAACTTCGTGCCACTGATCGCGACCTCGGTCAATTCCGAGGCGATCCCGGTCGAGAAGGTCACCGGCACGCCCGACGTCGAAGCGCTGCTGCGCGACTTCAAGCCGGGCGGCAAGCGCCTGGTGCTCGCGGCTCATGTCACGGGACCGGCCGACACCGCCTTCCCCGACGGCCCGCCCAAGGAGGAGAAGAAGGACGAGGCCAAGGGCGACGCCGCCGCGCCCAAGCCCGAGGACAAGCCCAAGGAGGCGCCGGCGCCCCAGATCAAGACCGCCGCCCAGCCCATCAACGTCATCGTCGTCGCCGATACCGACATCCTCGAGGACCGGTTCTGGGTCCAGGTGCAGGATTTCTTCGGCCAGCGGGTCGAGGTCCCGGTCGCCAACAACGGCGACTTCGTCACCAACGCGGTCGACGTGCTGGCCGGCGGCAACGACCTCATCAGCCTGCGGAGCCGCGGCACCTCGGCGCGGCCGTTCGAGCTGGTCGATACGATCCAGCGCACAGCCGACGACAAATACCAGGCCACCACAAAGACCCTCGAGGACAAGCTCAAGGAGACCGAGGGCAAGATCAAGGAGCTGCGCGACCAAACGAGCCACGCCGCCGTAGCCCAGTCGGTGAGCGAGGAGGAGACGCTCGAGAATTTCCGCACCGAGATGCTGCGCACCCGCCAGCAGCTGCGCCAGGTTCAGCTCGCCGAGCGCGAGGACATCAACCGCCTCAAGGCGTGGCTCGAGTTCTTCGATATCGGCGCGATCCCGATCCTGGTCGCCTTCGCCGCCATGGTGATCGGCGCGGTGCGGCTGGGGCGGCGCAAGCGCGCCGCCCGCACCACCTGAGCCCGGGCCGAGGACGCGCATCATGCAGAACAAGGGACTGATCGGGCTCATCGCGGTGACGGCGGTCGCGGTCGCGGTCGCGGTGCTGGTCGCGCGCGGCGGCGGCGCGCCCAAGGACGATCCGCTGGTCGGCACGCGCGTCCTGCCCGAGATCGGCCAGCGCCTCGATGGCGTGGCGCGCATCGCGCTGGTGCGCGGCGACATCAAGACGACGCTGGTGCGCAAGGGCGACGCCTGGAACGTGGAAGAGAAGGGCGGCTACGCCGCCAATGCCACGAAGGTGCATCAGGCGATCCTCGGCCTCGCCGATCTCGCCTTCGTCGAGCCCAAGACCAAGAAGTCCGATCTCTACCCGCGGCTCGAGCTTGAGGACGCCGACAAGAAGGGCGCGAAATCGACCCTGGTCACGGTCAGCGACGACAAGGGCTCGCTCCTGGGCGAGATCATCGCCGGCAAGCGCAGCGTCGATGCGCTGGGCGGCGGCAATGACGGGCTCTATGTGCGCAAGCCCGGCGATGCTCAGTCGTGGCTCGCGCGCGGCACGCTTGATCTCTCGGGCGACACCGCGGGCTGGCTCGAGACGAAGCTTCTCGACGTGCCGGCCGACCAGGTGAAGTCGGTCACGCTGACCGCGCCCGACGGCGCCAGCTTCACCTTCACGCGGCTGAAGCAGGGCGACGCCCTGGCGCTGGCGACGCCGCCGCCCGCCGGCAAGAAGCTCAAAAGCGACAGCGCGCTCGACGAGCCGGCCGGCGCGCTCGCCGGGCTCGAGCTCAGCGACGTGCAGCCGGCCAAGGACATGACATTCCCGCCCGGTGTGGTGGCCGGGGCGCGCTACGAGACCTTCGACGGGCTGGTGGTCACGGTGTCGCTCGTCAACAAGGACGGGACCGAGTGGGCGCGGATCGCGGCCACCGGCAGTGGCGACGCGCAGGCCCGCGCTGCCGATCTCGGCGCCAAGCTTTCGCCCTGGGTGTTCGGCCTGCCGACCTACAAGACCAAGCTGCTCCGCACCAAGCTCGACGACCTGCTCGAGGCCGCGAAAGGGTCCTAAGCGGCGGCGCGCGTCAATCGGCGCGTTTCACGTGGGAGGGTTGCCGGGACGTAATGGGCATTGCGGCGGCGGATGCCCATTTAACGGCCGAAGGAGAGCGATCATGCGCGACGACGCGATGAGCGTGAGGCCGGTGGCGCGGATTGCGCGCGGTGTGGCGGCGAGCGACGGGGCGGGGGTCAAGCTCCACCGCGTCATCGGCAATCCTGCGCTGCCCGAGGTCGATCCGTTCCTGCTGCTCGACGAATTCCGCTCGGCCGACGGCGCCGACTATGTCGCGGGCTTCCCCGATCACCCGCATCGCGGCTTCGAGACCGTGACCTACATGCTCGCCGGCCGCATGCGGCACGGCGACAATCGCGGCAACAGCGGCCTGCTCACGCCCGGCAGCGTGCAGTGGATGACGGCCGGGCGCGGCATCGTCCATTCCGAAATGCCGGAGCAGGAGAACGGCCTGATGTGGGGCTTCCAGCTGTGGGTGAACCTCCCGGCCAGGGACAAGATGATCGCACCGCGCTACCAGGACATCGCGCCCGATCGCGTGCCTGAGGCCGCACTTCCAGGAGGCGGCAAGGCGCGCGTGTTGGCCGGCGCGTTCGCGGGCGTCATAGGGCCGGTCGAGGGCATCGTCACCGAGCCGCTGCTGCTCGACCTGGCGCTGCCGGCGGGCGTGCGCGCCGCGGTGCCGATGCCGCGCGGGCATAGCGTCTTCGTCTATCCATTCGAGGGCGACGCGGTGGTGGGCGAGGCCAACGCCAATGTGCCGCGCGGCTCGGCCGCGGTGCTGGGCGAGGGCGAGATCGCGCTCCTGGGCGGCGGCAATGCTGGTGCGCGAATGCTGCTGGCGGCGGCGCGGCCTTTGGCCGAGCCGGTGGCGCGCTATGGGCCGTTCGTGATGAACACCCAGGCCGAGCTCCGCCAGGCGGTGGCGGATTTCCAGGCCGGGCGGTTCTGAGCCTCAGCGCCTGGGTTCGGGGGGCGGCGGCAGGCTCGCCGGATCGGGGTAGAGCCCGGTATAGCCGGAGACGCGCTCAGGCAGGGTCTGGCTAAAGCAATCGACCTGGGCGAGGGTACGGTAGCAATACTGCATCGGAATGGGCGGCGGCGCGGCATCGGCCCTGACCGGCGAGGGCTGGGACGCGTTCCAGCGATTCTGCGGCGCTGCGAACTCGGCGCGGTCCTGCCAGGCATTGCAACCGGCGAGCGTGATCACCAGCGCTGCGGCCGATGCGCTCGGGCGAAACGACATGCGCGGATGACCTCCTGGCTCCCGGCAGCGGCCGCAAGACGCGCCGTCCGGTAGCCGATAGAGTAGGGTCGGAACGGTTAAGCAAGGATTGCCACGACAGGACAGCACAGGATGAGACCGCTCGCCATCACGCTGGCCATCACACTGGCCCTCGGGGCCTGCGCCGGGGGCCAACGCTGGTCCAAGGCGGGGGTGACGGCCGACACAGCAGCGTCCGACGTGGCCGATTGCCGCTCCCTGGCCTATCAGGCGACAAGGCGCGACAGTCAGATCGACAGCGACATCCTCGCCAGCCGCGGCCACGACTGGTCGAATTCCGGCACCCTCGGCGTTCATCAGGCGGTCAATTCCGCCTCGACCTCCGAGCGTGCCGACGAGATGGTGCAATCCTGCATGCAGGCCAAGGGCTACGCCCCCACCGACTGAACGCCCTGTTCAGGTTTCCTGTGGCGTCGGTGCCGGGCGCTTGACCGGCAGGCCATAGCAATGCTCCGGGCCCGGGAAGCGGCGGGCGCGCACGTCGTCGGCGTAGGCGGCGGCGGCGGCGGCAACCTCGGACGAGAGATTGGCGTAGCGCTTGACGAAGCGCGGCTGGAACTCGTCGAACAGGCCGAGCATGTCCTCGGTGACCAGGATCTGCCCGTCGCAGGCAGGCGAGGCGCCGATGCCGATGGTCGGCACCGCGATCTCGCCGGTCAGCCGCCGCGCCACCGGCTCGGCGGTGCCCTCCACCACCAGGCCGAAAGCGCCGGCATCGGCGACCGCGTGGGCGTCGGCGATGACCCTGGCGGCCTCGGGGGCGCTGCGGCCCTGGGCGCGGAACCCGCCCAGCGCGTTGACCGATTGCGGCTGCAGCCCGATATGGCCCAGCACCGGGATGCCGCGCTCCACCAGGAAGCGGACGGTCTCGGCCATCGGTTCGCCGCCCTCGAGCTTGACCCCGGCGCAGCCGGTCTCGCCCATGATCCGGGCGGCGTTGCGGAACGCCTGGGACGGGGTTTCCTGATAGCTGCCGAACGGCATGTCGACGATGACGCAGGCGCGCCTGGCGCCGCGCACCACCGCCGCGCCGTGCGCGATCATCATCTCCACGGTCACCGGCAAGGTGCTGTCGAGCCCATAGACCACCATGCCGAGCGAGTCCCCGACCAGCAGCAGGTCGGCGATGGGATCGAGCATGCGTGCCAGCGGCGCGCTGTAAGCGGTGAGGCAGACGATCGGCACGCCGCCCTTGCGCGCGCGCAAATCGGACGGGGTCCGCTTCTTGTCGGCGATGGGGATGCTCACCTGCGGATACCCCTCATGCTGCAATGCAACGCGTAAAGACTGGCGCTTGGGCGGCGCCGGGTCAAGCCAGCCCGGCGCGGGTCAGCTCGGCGCCGAGACGCCCGGTGGCGGCGCAATAAAGCATGCGGAAATCGGCCGCGAACGACCAGATCGGATAAGTGAAGGTCGCCGGCCGGTTGCGCTCGATCAGCGCGTGGGCGGCCCAGGCGGGGCCATAGCCCGCCACCGGCGCCGCGATCAGGGTCCAAAACCCGCCGCCGGCCGCGCAGCACAGCACGAGGAGGCAGCCCAGCACGGTGCCGCAATAGTGCACGGCGCGCGTCCTGGGGTCCGCGTGCTGGGTCAGGTAATACGGCCAGAAGGCGGCGAAATCGGCGTATGTCTTGGTCATGCGGGACTTGTCATCGGCCGGAGCGCAGCCTAAGTCACCGCCTCTGCGCGCGCCAGGGAGCTTGGCCATGAAGTTCAAGGTAGCGGTGGTCGGCGCCACCGGCAATGTCGGCCGCGAGATGCTGAGCATCCTCGCCGAGCGCAAATTCCCTGTGTCCGAGGTCGTTGCCGTCGCGTCCGAGCGCTCGGCCGGCGCCGAGGTCTCGTTCGGCGACGACGCGGTGCTCAAGGTGCGCGATCTCGACAGCTACGATTTCCGCGGCGTCGACCTCGCCCTGTTCTCGCCGGGCGCCAGGGTCTCGGCGCTGCACGCGCCGCGCGCGGCCAAGGCGGGCGCGGTGGTGATCGACAACACCTCGCAGTTCCGCATGGACAAGGACGTGCCGCTGGTGGTGCCGGAGGTCAATCCAGAAGCTATCGCCCAGTTCGACAAGCGCGGCATCATCGCCAACCCCAACTGCTCGACCATCCAGATGGTGGTGGCGCTGAAGCCGCTGCACGACATCGCCCGCATCCGGCGCGTGGTGGTGGCGACCTACCAGTCGGTCTCGGGCGCCGGCCGCGCGGCGATGGACGAGCTGTTCAGCCAGACCCGCGGCATCTTCGTCAACGACCCGGTCAAGAAAGAGGAATTCTCTAAGCAGATCGCCTTTAACTGCATTCCCCAGATCGACGTCTTCATGGATGACGGCTCGACCAAGGAGGAATGGAAGATGGTCGGCGAGACGCGCAAGATCCTCGACCCCGACATCAAGGTCAGCGCCACCTGCGTGCGCGTGCCGGTGTTCATCGCCCACGCGGAAGCGATCAACGTCGAGTTCGAGAGCGCGATCTCCGAGAAAGAGGCGCGCGCGGCGCTGCAGAAGGCTCCAGGTGTGCTGGTGGTCGATCATCGCGCCGACGAGGGCTATGTGACGCAGGTCGAGGTGGCGGGCGAGGATGCGGTCTATGTCAGCCGCATCCGCCGCGACACCACGGTCGAGCACGGGCTCAGCCTGTGGGTCGTCGCCGACAATCTGCGCAAGGGCGCCGCGCTCAACGCGGTGCAGATCGCCGAGATCCTGGCGCGCGATCACCTCCAGTCGGCGAGCCCGCGCCGCCGCTACGCCGGCTGAGACGCGCCTGGCCAAGGATTCGCGCCCGCGCCGCAGCGCCCTGTTCGTGCCGGGCTCCTACGCCCGCGCGCTCGAGAAGGCGCGCAGCGTCCCGGCCGATGTCCTAATCTTCGATCTCGAGGACGCGGTGGCGCCGGCGCGCAAGCCGGGCGCGCGCGCCGCCATTTACGAGGTCCTGGCCGATGGCGGCTACGGAAAGCGCGAGCTGGCGATCCGAGTCAACGGGCGCGGGACGGAGTGGGCGCGCGACGATCTCGCGGCGGCGGCGAAGCTGCCGCTCGACGCCGTGCTCCTGCCCAAGGTCGAGAGCCAAGATGATGTGCGCCTGGCCGAGCGGATGCTCGACGAGGCCGGCGCACCCGCGACGCTCGCGCTCTGGTGCATGATCGAGACGCCATTGGGCGCGCTCCATGCCGAGGCGATCGCATGCTCGAGCCCGCGCATCGCCGCGCTCGTCATGGGGACGTCCGATCTCGCCAAGGATTTGCGCGCGCAAGCGGCGCGCGACCGCACGCCGCTCATGACCGCGCTCGGCATCGGCCTCCTCGCGGCGCGGGCATATGGGCTCGCGGCGATCGACGGCATCCACGCCGATCTCGACGACGAAGCCGGTTTCGAAGCCGCCTGCCGCCAGGGCCGCGCGCTGGGCTTCGACGGCAAGAGCCTCATTCACCCCAAGACGGTCGCGGCCGCCAACCGCATCTTCGCGCCGGATCCCGGCGAGCTCGATTGGGCGCGCCGCGCCATCGCCGCCCATGCCGAGGCGGTCGCCTCCGGCAGCGGCGTGACGCTGGTCGACGGCAAGCTGGTCGAGCGCCTCCATGTCGAGGAGGCGCGCCGCCTCGTGGCGCTCGCGGATTCGATCGCCGCGTTGGAGCGGGGCGCCGCTATTTGATCCGCGCGATCGCCTCCTCGAGCGGGCCCAGATCGGCGTACTTCCTCACGTCGAGCTTCTCCTTGAGGAAGCCCGTCTGCTGCTGCACGTCGATGGCGCGCTGGAGATTGTCGAGGTTGGGGCGCATGTTCGAGTCGCGGTACGTGTCCTCCGGGCCATAGACATAGTCGAGGCTCGCGGCCGGCTGCTTGCTGATCTTGGCCGCGATCTGCATCACCTCGGCGTGGTTGGCGGGATCGGTGAGAAAGCGCACCACGCGCACCGTGTCCTCGAGGAGATCGACCATCACCGCATGGTTCTTCTCGAGGAACTTCGCATGCGCGGTCCAGACGATGAACTGGGTCGGCCCGCCCATCGCCTCGGCCACCGTGAAGAGGGGCCGCGCGGTGTCCTTGAAGCGCGGGTCGCGCGCGAACGGGTTCACCGCCGGCATGAAATCGATCTTCTTGTCGATCAGCATCGGCAGCATGTTGGGGAAGGCGGCCTCGACCATGGTGTAGTCGCGCCGGTCCTCGAGCCCGTGCTTGCGCAGCATGGCGCGCACCGGGATGTCGAGCGCGGCGCCGGCGCCGACCGTCGCCAGCACCTTGCCCTTGAGGTCGTCGATCGTCTTCACCGGCCCGTCCTTGAGGACGAAATACGTGCCCGACGCATGGCCCGCGACGCCGTCCTGGGACTCGTCGCCGATGACACGCAGATCGCTCATCTCCGCGTTCTCGACCGCGAGCGCGAAGGACGAGAACGCCAGGTCGGCGATCTCGAGCTCGCCCGCCGCGATCGCCGCAATCATCGGCGGTGTGCCTTGGAAATGGATCGGCTCCACGACATAGGATTGGCCGTAGTGCCGCATCAGGTCCTTTTTCTCGTAGACGATCGAGGCCCAGTTGCCGATCGGCACCACCCAGGAGATGCGGATCTTCAACGGCTCGGCGGCGGAAGGCGATGGGCCGCCCGCCAGCGTCAATGCCGCCGCGATCGCGGCCGGCAGGATTTTCGTCACGCGCATGTCATGTCCTCCCCACGCCGTTTATTTGATTCGCGCCACCGCCTCCTTGAGGATGGCGAGGTCGGCGTATTTGCTGGCGTCGAGCTTCTCTTTGAGGAAGCCCGTATCGTGCTGGATGTCGATCGCGCGCTGAAAGCTTGCGAGATCGGGCATCATGTTCGGGTCCTGGTAGTCGTCCGCATTGGTGAATACATAGCCGACGCGCTCCGGCGGCTGCTTGGCGACCTTGGCGGCGATCTGCACCGCCGCGTCGTGGTTCTTGGGATCGCGGAAGAAATGAACGGCGCGCACCGCGTCCTCCATCAGGTCGACCATGGCGGCGCGGTTCTTCTGCAGGAAGCCGTCGCGCGCGGCCCAGATGATGAGCTCGGTCTCGCCACCGAGCGCGTCCTTCACCGTGAACAACGTCCGGCTCGACGCCATGAGCTTGGGCTCGTAAGCGAAGGGCGGCACGGTCGGAATCAGATCGACCTTGCGGTCGAGCAGCATGGCGCCGAGATTCGGGAACGGCCCCTCGACCGTGGTGTAATCGCGCGGGTCCTCGAGCCCGTGCTTGCGCAGCAGCGCGCGCACCGGGATGTCGATGGCGGCGCCGCGGCCGACCGAGGCGAACACCTTGCCCTTGAGATCGTCGATCGTCTTCACCGGCCCGTCCTTGAACACGAGATATTGGGCCGTGTAGTAGCCGGGGGTGCCGTCGCGGGCCTCGTCGGCGATGATGCGCAGGTCGCTCATGCCGGCATTCTCGACCGCGATCGCGAACGACGAGAAGGCGAAGTCGGCGATCTCGAGCTCGCCCGCGCCCAGGGCCGTGATCATGGTTGGCGTCGATTGGAACCGCACCGGCTCGACCACGTAGGACTTGCCGTAATGCGTCATGAGGTCGGTCTTCTCGTAGATGATCGACGCCCAGTTGCCGATCGGCACCACCCAGGCGATGCGAATTTTCACCGGCGCCTGCGCGTGCGCGGTGCCCGCGCCCAACAGCAACGCGGCCGCCGCCAGCAGCGCGCACGACACTCTCACGAGACGCATCTTGTCCTCCCGGACGTCTTCTCTCTCGCGCGACTATATCGCGCCGGCGCAAAAAGGGAGAGGCGTCAGGGGCGGGACCGAAGTCTCCACCGCGCGCCCTCGCGGACGCTCCTGACGCCTCTCGGGAGCCCAAGGGGCCCCCGGCTCGCGAACGGATCGACCCCCCGATCCGAAGCGCCGCAAAGGACGCCGCTCTCGGCCCGGCGCGGGCTCCGCGGAACCCGTGGGGTCGGCCGGGCGGCTCGACCCGCCAATCGCTGCGCCAGGACCACCCGGGCCGAGCGGCCAGCGTCGTGCGATCGGCGGATCGCGTTTCGCCCGTCCTCGTACCGCCGCCGGGTTGAGCCGGCGACGGCACTCGCCGGTACGCCCGCCCTGGCCGGGCGGGTTTCACTCCGGCACATCCGCCACGCTGGCCGCTCACCGCGAGGGGAGCCAGCCGCGCGGACCGGACGTGCCGGCGCTCTCGCGAGCCGCAGTGATGGTCTCGCACGCGTCCGCGCGCGACAAGATGCGATCACGTGCCGCGTGCGAGAATCTTGTGCATAAACGCGCACGACGCGCACATTCCATCCCCGACCGATCCCCCGTTCTGTCCACAGCTTCGTGGCGGGCCCGATTGACTTAAGCGGAAGGCGCGGCTAAATCTTTGATCCTCCGCCGTAAGCTCGCCCTCCCCGCGATCCAGGGTCCCCCGATGTCGCCAGCCGAACGGCCGCTGTCGCCGCACCTGCAAATCTATCAGCCGCAGCTCACCTCGGTGCTGTCGATCACGCATCGAGCGACCGGGCTGGCGCTCGCCGCCGGCAGCATCGCGCTGGTGTGGTGGCTGGTCGCCGCCGCCTCGGGCGACCACGCCTTCGCCGTGGCGCAATATTTCTGGGGCTCGTGGCTGGGCCTCCTGCTGCTGCTGGGCTGGACGTTTTCGCTGTTCTTCCATCTGTGCAACGGCATCCGCCACCTGGCATGGGACATGGGCTTGGGCTTCGAGCTGAAGCAGGTCTATCTCACCGGCTGGACGGTGGTGGCGGCGAGCGCGGGCTTGACCGTCATCGCCTGGATCGCCGGGCTCGCTATGTGGTCGCACGCATGAGCGAGCGCGCCGACATGCGCTCGCCGCTGGGCCGCGCCATCGGTCTCGGCTCGGCCAAGGAAGGGGTCGCGCACTGGTGGGCGCAGCGTCTCACGGCGGTGGCGCTCATCGTGCTGACGCTGTGGTTCTGCGCCTCGCTGGTGGCGCTGGTGGGCGCGCCCAGGCCCGACGTGGTGCGCTGGCTCGGCGAGCCGCTGCCGGCGATCCTGATGCTGCTGCTGCTGATCGTGGGCTTCTATCACATGGCGCTGGGCGTGCAGGTGGTGATCGAGGATTACGTCGCCAACGCGTGGCTGCGGATGGCGGCGCTGGTTCTCAACCGCTTCGCCGCCGCGGTGCTGGCGGCGGCCGCGATCTATGCCGAGCTGCGCATCGCGCTGGGAGTTTGAGGCCGCCATGGCGCAGAGCTATCCGATCATCGACCATGCCTACGATGTGATCGTCGTCGGCGCCGGCGGCGCGGGCTTGCGCGCGACCTTGGGCACGACGATGGCCGGCCTCACCACCGCCTGCATCACCAAGGTGTTCCCGACCCGCAGCCACACCGTTGCGGCGCAAGGCGGCGTCGCCGCCGCGCTCGGCAACATGGGCGAGGACGACTGGCGCTGGCACATGTACGACACGGTCAAGGGCGCGGACTGGCTCGGCGACCAGGACGCGATCGAATACATGTGCCGCGAGGCGATCCCGGCGGTGATCGAGCTCGAGCACATGGGCGTGCCGTTCTCGCGCATCGAGGACGGGCGCATCTACCAGCGCCCGTTCGGCGGCCACACGGTGAATTACGGCGGCGCCATGGCCAAGCGCGCCAACGCCGCCGCCGACCGCACCGGCCACGCCATCATCCACACGCTCTACCAGCAGTGCCTCAAGCACAATGCCGAGTTCTTCGTCGAGTATTTCGCGCTCGACCTCATCATGGACGAGGACCGCGTGTGCCGCGGCGTGATGGCGTGGTGCCTCGAGGACGGCAGCATCCACCGCTTCCGCGCCCATCGCGTGATTCTGGCGACGGGCGGCTATGGCCGGGCCTATTTCTCCTGCACCTCGGCCCATACCTGCACCGGCGACGGCAACGCCATGGTGCTGCGCGCCGACCTGCCGCTCCAGGACATGGAGTTCATCCAGTTCCATCCCACCGGCATCTACGGCGCCGGCTGCCTCATCACCGAAGGTGCGCGCGGCGAAGGGGGATATCTCACCAATTCCGAGGGCGAGCGCTTCATGGAGCGCTACGCGCCCTCGGCCAAGGATCTGGCGTCGCGCGACGTGGTCAGCCGCGCCATGACCATCGAGATCCGCGAGGGGCGCGGCTGCGGCCCGAGCAAGGACCACATCCTGCTCCATCTCGAGCATCTCGAGCCCAAGATGCTGCACGAGCGCCTGCCCGGCATCTCCGAAACCGCGAAGATCTTTTCCGGCGTCGACGTGACGCGCGAGCCCATTCCGGTGCTGCCGACCGTCCATTACAACATGGGCGGCATCCCGACCAACTATCACGGCGAGGCGCTTAACCCCACCGAGTCCGATCCCGACCGGGTCTGCGCCGGTCTGATGGCGATCGGCGAGGCGGCGTGCGTCTCGGTGCACGGCGCGAACCGGCTCGGCTGCAACTCGCTCCTCGACATCGTCGTGTTCGGCCGCGCCGCCGCGCTCAAGACCGCCGAGCAGGTGAGGCCCGGCATGCCGGTGAAGCCGCTGGCCGCGTCGGCCGGCGAGGCGTCGCTCGCACGGCTCGACAAGGTGAGGAACGCCAAGGGGCGCCTCAAGGCGGGCGAGATCAGGCTCGCCATGCAGCGCACGATGCAAAACGACTGCGCCGTGTTCCGCACCCAGGCGACCTTGGCCGAGGGCGTGCGCAAGATCGCCGACGTGGCCGCCTCGATGGGCGATCTCGGCATCTCCGACCGCTCGATGGTCTGGAACAGCGACCTGGCCGAGGCCTTGGAGCTCGACAATCTGGTGGCGCAGTCGGTGGTGGCGCTCAACTCGGCCTTGAACCGCGAGGAAAGCCGCGGCGCGCATGCGCGCGAGGATTTCCCCGAGCGCGACGACGCGGGCTGGATGAAGCACACCGTGTCGTGGCTCGACGAGAGCGGCAAGGTTAGGCTGGGCTACCGGCCGGTCCACGGCTTCACCCTCTCGAACGAGGTCCAGCCCTTCCCGCCCAAGGCGCGCGTCTACTGAGAAGCAGGCAATGGCCCAGTTCACGCTTCCGAAGAACTCCAAGGTCGGCGCTGGCACGACCTATCCCGCGCCGCAAGGCGCCAAGCGGGTCAGATCGTTCAAGATCTATCGCTGGAACCCCGAGGACGGACGCAACCCGCGCCTCGACACCTACGAGATCGATCTCGACCAGTGCGGGCCGATGGTGTTGGACGCGCTCATCAAGATCAAGAACGAGGTCGACACCACGCTGACCTTTCGCCGCTCGTGCCGCGAGGGCATTTGCGGCTCGTGCGCCATGAACATCGACGGCACCAACACGCTCGCCTGCCTCAAGGGGATCGACGAGGTGAAGGGCGACGTCAAGATCTACCCCCTGCCGCACCTGCCGGTGGTGAAGGATCTGGTGCCGGACCTGACGCATGTCTACGCGCAGTACCGCGCCATCGAGCCGTGGCTGCAAAGCGACAGCCCGCCGCCCCCCGACCGCGAGCGTGCGCAGTCGGTGGCCGAGCGCGAGAAGCTCGACGGGCTGTGGGAGTGCATCCTGTGCTTCTGCTGCACCACGAGCTGTCCCAGCTATTGGTGGAACGGCGACCGCTATCTCGGCCCCGCGGTGCTGCTCCAGGCTTATCGCTGGCTCGCCGACAGCCGCGACGAGAAGACGGGCGAGCGGCTCGACAAGCTCGAGGACCCATTCCGGCTCTATCGCTGCCACACCATCATGAACTGCACCCGCACCTGCCCCAAGGGGCTGAACCCCGCCAAGGCGATCGCCGAGATCAAGAAGATGATGGTGGCGCGGCGCTAGCTCGCGGGCGAGCGTTCGACCGCGTAGAGGCGCCACTCGCCGGGCACGCCCTTGAGCGATTTGGCTCCACGATCCGAAAAGCTGAGACCCGAGCCGGCGACCAAATCCTTCACGGTCGATGACACCAGCACCTCGCCCGCACCGGCGAGCGCGGCGACGCGCGCGCCGGTGTGAACGGCGATGCCGCCGAGCTTCTCGCCCATCACTTCGCATTCGCCGGTGTGAAGCCCGGCGCGGATTTCCAATCCGAGCGGGCGCATCTCATCGGAGATCGCGCAGGCGCAGCGGACGGCCCGCGCGGGACCGTCGAAAGCGGCGAGGAATCCGTCGCCGGCATTGTCGATCTCGCGGCCGCGGAAGCGCGCGAGATTGCGGCGCACGGCGGCGTGATGTTGGTCGAGAAGTCCGTGCCAGCCTCGGTCGCCTAGGGAAGCGGCCTTCTCCGTTGCGCCGACGATGTCGGTGAAGAGCACGGTCGCGAGCACGCGGTCGGGCTCCGCATCCGCGCGCACCTTGGCGAGAAAATCCGCGATCGCGCTCACCGCCGTGTCCGTGTCGGTGAGCCAGGGAAAATGGTCGGGCGAATTCAATTCGACCAGCTTCGCGTCGGGAATGCGCGCGGCCATATAGCGTCCGTGCCGCACGTCGATGAACGCGTCCCGGGTGCCGTGGAGGACGAGCGTCGGCACCCGGATCGCCGGTAGCAGGTGCCGGATATCGATGTCACGGGTCATGCGGATTATCATCGCTGCCGAGGCGGGGCTGGCGCCCATGCGCAGGTGGCGCCCGTACCACCGCACATAGTCCGGGTCGTTCGCCATCGAGGGCGCGTTCGCCGCGGCACGCGCGGTCGAGCCCCATTCCTGCTCCACATGCGCGATCATCGCGTCGATGGCGGTCAGCGGCACGCCCCATTCGTAATCGGGTGCCCAGCACGCGCGCGCGAAGCTGCCGGCGGTGATGAGGGCGCTGGTCCGGTCGGGATAGGTCGATGCGAACAGCGCCGACATCGAGCCGCCTTCGGAGATGCCGAAAACCGCGGCGCGCTGCGACCCGGCTGCGTCCATCACCGCCCGCACGTCGTCCATGCGGACCTCGAGCGGGGCTATCTCCGCGACCCTGTCGGACAAGCCCGTGCCGCGCTTGTCGAACAGGATGAGCCGCGAGATCGCGGCAAGCCGCATGAGGAACTTGGCGTAGTTCGGCTCCTCCCAGCCGATCTCGACGTTCGAGATGAAGCCCGGAACCATCACCAGGTCGATGGGCCCGTCTCCCACGACTTGATAGGCGATGCTGACGGTCCCGCTTTTGGCGTAGCGCGTCTCGGGTGTCATTGCAGTCCTCCCCCAGGGACTGAATGTTGCTCAGAACCCGCCCAGGAACTCCCGCACCCGCGCGCCCACGTCGTCCTGGCTCGAGCCCAGGCTCTGCACCGTCGAGACGTGGTTGTGGCCGCGGAAGAAGGTGAACTGCGGCGCCTTGCCGTCCCGCAGCGAGACCGCGCGGGCGAGGTCGAAGGTCGGCGCGGTCAGCGCCCCCGGATCGTACTCGGCGACGGAAAGGAACAGCGGCACCTTGCTCTTGCCGACATGGGTGAGGGCCGAGCGCGCCTCATACTGGCTGGCGTCGGCGCCGAAATAGGCGACGGCGTTGGGCGTCGGATTGGGCGGAATGCGATAGGTGCCGCCGCTCATCAGCACGCAAGCGGTAACGCCCGCGCCCGAGGCCGGATGGAATTGCGGATCGAACAGGTAACTCGCGGCATGCGAAGCGCCCGCCGATTGCCCGAACAGGAAGAGCCGTCCGGCATCGCCGCCATGGGCCTCCGCCTCCCTGCGCGCCCAGGCGATGGCGCTCCCTGTGTCCTGCGTGCCCGCGGGCCAGCCATGGGCCGGCGCGAGGCGATAATTCGCGACCACCGTCAGATAGCCGTGGCGCGCGAAATAAAGGCCGAGGTTGCGGTAGAACACGCCATCCATGTTCTTGTCGCCGCCGACATAGCCGCCGCCGGGCATGTAGACCAGCACCGGCAGCCGGCTTCCTCCGGGCCGGTAGAGATCGAGCTTCTGGCGCGGATCTTTGCCATAGGCGATGTCCGCCGTGACCGTCACGCCCGCCGCCGATTGCCCCCGCACCAGCGGCGTGTATATCTCGCGCATCTGGGCCAGGATTTCCTCGCCGAACCGCGCGCCGATCGCCTTGATCTTCTCCGCCACGCCGGGCGGGAAGCCCGTGCCGTCCGCCATGATGTGCCTCCCAGGATGAGGGCGGGATTATCTGCGATCGGGCGCGCTCAATCCACCGCGATCTCGCCGTCGATCTCGTGGCTGAGGCCGAGTTCCGGCAGGGTCAGCCGCATTTTCGCCTTGAGCACGGTCCCCGGCGCGAGCCGCGATGCGGCGTCGCCCACCGCGCGCTCGATCTCGCGCTGCGAGGTGATGCCCACCAGCTTGAGGAACTTGCGCACCTCGACATTGAGCTTGTCCTCGTCCATTCCGCACCTCCATCGGCGCCGCCGGTTTTGCCCCGCCCGGCGATTTCGGCTAAGAGTGTGCCCGTCCATGCCGCCTTCGAGCCAGCCCGAATTTTCCTCCGATCTCGCCGCGTTCGGCGGTCCGCTCGCGCGCTACCGCGCCTGGCATGCCCGCGGCGAGCTCTTGCACGACCCGGCGCAAGAGCTGGCGGCGATGAAGCTGCAGAGCCTGGCGCGCGCGCTCGCCGAATATCAGCCCGGCCACGGCGAGAGCGGCTGGCGCGTGCGGCTGGGCCTCGCCGAGGCGCCGGAGCCGGCGCCGCTGGGGCTCTATATCTTCGGCAAGGTCGGGCGCGGCAAGAGCATGCTGATGGACATGTTCTTCGACTGCGTCGCCATGGCGAAGAAGCGACGCGTGCATTTCTACGAGTTCATGCAGGACGTGCACGCCCGCATCCATCGCCGCCGCGAGGAGAAGGGCGACCCCATCGCCCCGGTCGCGCGCGACCTGGCCGCCGAGGCGACGCTGCTGTGCTTCGACGAGTTCCAGGTCGCCGACATCGCCGACGCGATGATCCTGGGCCGGCTCTTCACCGCTCTGTTCGCGGCCGGCGTGGTGGTGGTCGCGACCTCGAACCGCCCGCCCGACGAGCTCTACAAGGACGGGCTGCAGCGCGAACGCTTCGTGCCGTTCATCGAGCTGCTCAAGGACAGGCTCGACGTGCTCGAGCTCGAAGGCGCGCGCGACTATCGGCTCGAGCGCTTCGTCGGCCGCCAGGTCTTCTTCGTGCCCGCGGATGGGTGCGCGCTGGGTGCGCTCGAGGCCGCCTTCGCCGATCTCACCGGCGGCGCGAGCGGGGAGCGCGCTAGCCTCGTGGTGCAAGGCCGCACCCTCGCCGTGCCGCGCGCGGCCAAGGGCGTGGCCTGGTTCGATTTCGCCCAACTGTGCGGCGCGGCGTTGGGCCCGGCCGACTATCTCGCCCTCTGCCGCAACTTCCGCAGCTTCGTGGTCGCTTGCATCCCGCGCATGGGCCCGGACCAGCGCAACGAGGCCAAGCGCTTCAACATGTTCATCGACACGCTCTACGAGGCTCACGGCAATTTGATCGCCTCGGCCGAGGCGCCGCCCGCCGCGCTTTACGAAGCCGGCGACGGCGCCTTCGAGTTCGAGCGCACCGTCTCGCGCCTCATCGAGATGCAGAGCGACGACTACATCCGGCGGCAGGCGTGAGCCCTCACGCCGGCGGCAGCGGCGAGAAGTGGCAGGTGCCGTCCTCCGCGATGCGGTTGATCAGCTCGACCTCCCACTGGAGATAGTCGACCATCGCCTCCCGGACGCCGCTCGCGCGCTCGTAAGCCTTGAGCCACAAATCCAGCGGCTCGTCCGCCATCGCGCCCGCGCCCGCAACAAGCGCGCCACCTGACGCCGCCCAGGCGCGGTTGCCGCCCTCGAGATGGAGCACCGGGTCGCGCCCCAGCGCCTGCGCCTCGCCCACCGCGAGCCGCGCCAGCACGCCGTCCTCCGACGTGAGCACAAGGGTCCCGCCCGCCGGCACGCGCGGCAGCGCGACGTCGAGGCGGGCGCGGATCGCGAACCATGCGCCCTCGATATGGCCCTCGCGATAGGCGCGGCTGGTGGAGAGATCGACAACGCGCACATCGCCGCCGGCAATGAGGTCGGCGAGCCACGCGGCGTCGATCGCCGGCACCGGCTCGTCGTCGAGGCCGAGCACGAACGGGCCGGGCCGCCCGGTCTCGCGTCCCTCCTCGGGCAGCACAAAGACGTCGTCCCAGCCCATGCGCTTGAGCCATGACGCCGTCATCAGCGCCCGCACCTCCAGCGGATCGATCAGCACGAGCCGCGCGCCCAAGGTGCCGACGAACTGGTCGGTCCCCTGCACGAGCTGCCCGCCCGGCGCCGAGACCGCGCCCGGAACATGCCCGGCCTCGTACTCGCCGGGATCGCGCACGTCGAAGAGATAGGTCGTGCGCCCAGGCTCCTCCTGCCAGGCATCGAGCGTCGCGCGGTCGATGCGCTGGATACGGCAGCGCTGGGCGATGCGCGCGGCCGCCTCCTTGGCCCAGGCGAGCGCTTGTTCCGACGGCGCGGGCGCGCGCCGCGTACTGCCATGGTCGGGCGTGAAGCCCGCCAAGGTCCAGCCCATGGTGCCGTTCCGGAGCGCCACCACGCGGTTGGGCAGGCCCGCGTCGATCAGCGATTGCGCGCCGATGATGCTGCGCGTGCGGCCGGCGCAATTGACCACCACCAGGGTCGCGGGATCGGGCGCCAGGTCGCGTGCCCGCAGCACCAGCTCGGCGCCCGGCACGTCGATGCCGGTCGGGATCGAGACGCGGGAATATTCGTCGAACGGCCGGCTGTCGAGCACCACCATGTCGGCGTGCGCGCGCATCAGCGCCTCCAGTTCCTCGGGCGCGATCGAGGGCGTGGCGCTGTCGTGCTCGACGAATTCGCCGAACGCCTTGCTCGGCACGTTGACGCCGGAGAAGAGCGTGTATCCGGCCTTGTCCCAGGCCTCGATCCCGCCCGCGAGCAATGCGACGTCGCTATAGCCGAAGCGGGCGAGCAGCATGGCCGCGCGCTCGGCCAGGCCCTCGCCCCCGTCGCACAACACGATCCGCGTCGCGCGCCGCGGCACCAGCGCGGCGAGCCGCAGCTCGAGCCGCGACAGCGGGAGCGACCGCGCGTGCAGCAGGTGACTCTCCGAATAGGGATGCTCCTCGCGCAGATCGATGAGCGCCAGCTCGCGCCCGCCCGGCATGGTGGCGTCGTCGAGCATCGCCTTCAGCTCCCGCGCCGTCACGTGCCGCGCCATGGCCCACGCCTCCCGCCGGTAATCGCGCCTACTGTCGCCGATTCACCCCGCGGGCGCCACTATACCGCGAAAGAAGATCCGCGCCGAACGTCAGTCATGCCATACGCGACGCCCATAATCGCGATGGTCCTGATCGCCTCCGTCAAAACCGCTACGTCCGCCGCCTCCGTAATATCCGCCGCCGCCGTAATACCCGCCGCCGTAATACCCGCCGTCACCATAGGGGGCCACCACGCACGCGGAGACCGCGAGCAAGGTACAGGCGAGAACGATGAGCAATCGTAGTTTCATGGTCGTCTCCACAAGTAAGCGATTCGTCAATGCGCGAAATCGCGTCGGTTTCGGTTATCGTCAGGCGGGTGGGCGAAGCACACCATCGCCGTCCTATTCAGGGGCGACGACGGGAAATTCGCCGACCTCGGTTTTCGTGTTCGGACGCCGCGCTAATGGATGGCGATGTCGACGACCCGGTTCTCCGCTGCCGCGGTGTTATTGGCCATCGACCCCTTTGGCCGGGTTTCGCCGGTCCAGCGCGTCTCGACCCGGTCGGGCGCCAGCTTGCCGCCGTAAATGATCGCATCGCGCACGGAGTCGGCACGTCGATGCGATAAATGCATGTTGTAATCGTTGCTGCCGACGGTGTCGGTCCTGCCGATGAGCGTCGCGACCGAAGCGGGGTTTCGCTGCAGGGACGCGATCACGCCGTTGACGACGTTCTGTCCGTTGGCGTCGATGACATAGCTGCCGGTGTCGAAGGCGACGGAATACCAAGTGGCGTTCGGCCCGGGCGCCACCGGCGGCGGGTTTGACGCGACCGGCGGAGGCGCAGGCGGAGTCTGGGCGCAGGCCCCAAGCAACGCAATGACGCCCACCGCTGCGAGATGGCGCCATGAGATTGCGTGTCGTGACATTTGTGTCTCCATTTCGTTTGGTTCCGCGATCGGCTCTGAGAGCACAAATGAACTGATAAAGGAGACGCCAACCCGGACATTGATGTGGATCAAGAGCGCGCCATAATCTCGGACGGAGCGGAGCCCGGAACTGTGAGAGCGGCCGAACCGGCACGCGAATCATCGTTCCGCGCCCTTTCTTCTGTCTGATAGCCAACATATCGCCCGGCCGCTTAAGACGGTCCACGACCTGCGCGCGTGACAGGTTCGGGCGCTTCGGTATAAGGTCGAGGCCTCGGCGGTTCACAGGGGGTCGCCGCCAGCGGAGGAGGACGCCTTTGTCTCTCGGGACCATCCTTGTCATCGTCATCCTCGTCCTGCTGCTGGGCGGCGGCGGCGGCTACTATTACGGCGGCGGCTACCCGCACGCGTTCGGGGGCGGCCTCGGCACCGTGCTCGTCGTGCTGCTGGTCTTATGGCTGTTCGGCGCATTCAGGGGCTAGTGGGCCTAGCGCGCATCGCCGTTTGTCCATAGCTCGGATATCGTCGCGCCGTTTCGGCTCGCGTCGGCTGTTTTCCCGTGATCCGGCGGCTCACGAGGCGTGATCGTCGGCGCAATCGCATCGCACGGCGGAGGACACAATGAAGGGGCTGACGCTCATTGGAGCGGTTTTGATCGTTATTGGGCTGATCGGGTTCGCGATCCCGATATTCACGACCGAGCAGACCAAGGACGTGGCCAAAGTCGGGGATCTGAAACTTCAGACCACGGAAAGCACGTCGCACGTCATCCCGCCGTTCCTGAGCGGGGGCGTTCTGGCTCTTGGCATCGTATTGGTCGGAGCCGGCTTCTATCGGAAGCGCTAAAGCGAGAACTCGATGGGCGTGGTTCGGGAGTGAATCACCCCGGCAGGACCTTCAGCTCCCGGGCCGTCACACGCCGCGCTATCGCGATCCTCCAGCCGGAAGCCGCGCCACTTTCGCCGATTGCGCGCGCCGGCGCCCCAGGATGATCAGGTTCCAGCCGATCGAAACCCCGAGCGCCAATGTCAGCGCGGCCGCCGTGCCCGCGGGAACGGCCAAGAGATCCAGCACCAGCAAGGCCGCGCCATAGCCCGCGAGGCCCGGGAGCCCATTGGCGGTGATGGTCGCGGTGGCAGGGCCGCCGATGCGGGGATGAAAGATCAGCATGAGACTCGTCAGCACGATCGGAAAGAGCGCGAGGATTCCGGTCAGCGACGGCCCGACGCGCGTGCTCGAGGCCACCACCGTCGCGACCAGCGCCGCCACCATCGCGGCGCGGAGTGGGATGTCGTACCACCGGCGCGCGGTCGCCGGCATGGGCGCCGCGCGGAACCGCCGCACCAACGGCATGCAGACCGCGAGGACGAGGACGTTGAGAAGGACCGCGCCGGGCACCGTCCATGCGAGAGATCGGGACAGGACCGCGAGCGCGATCCAGGTTCCGAGCGAAGCCGACAGACTTGCGAGCAACCCGCGGGACTGCGCGGTCACGGTGTAGACGGTGCAGAAGACGATGGTCGCGGCGTTGGCGACCAGGCTTGCGGCCGCGCTCGCCGCGATGAACGCGGCATCGTGATCGAGCGCCAGGAAGATGTAGGCCGGCCCCGCCGAGATCGGCAAGGTCGCCACCATCGCGCCGATGAGCGAGCCGAGCCGCTCGGCCGCCACCGTGGCCAGGACCACGAACGCAGCGGCCACCGCCATCTTCGCCGCCAGCGCCAGCCAGAAGATCAGGTCCGGGGACATGCGGGGGGGATTATTCCCGCAGTCCTGCGCGGCGCAGTCCCTCGGCAAACGCGGATTTGTGATCCGGGCGCTTCAGTGGCGTGATCTTCAGCCATTTCGCAATCGACGCTTCGGGGTCGATTGCCGATGCCGCGCGAACCGTCTCCTCAGCATCCTCCCTACGCCCGAGGAGCCCGCATGCGGCGGCCTTGACCCTCAGCGAAGCCATGAAGTGGGCTTGCTCGTGCAATGCGCGGTTGGCCCACTGCACCGCTTCGTCGTAGCGTCCCTCCACGAAATACGCCCATGCCATGCCGCATTTGTTGGTAAACGCTTCCGGGTCCAAGGGACTTTGGCGAATCCCGCGCTCGAAGCTTGCGATGGCCGCTTCGCCGCTACCTGAATAGCATTGCACGAATCCGAGACAACCCCACGCCAGCGCCGAGTTCTGGTTGAGAGCGAGCGATCGACGGACCACGTCTTCTGCGCGATCAACATCACCGACAAAATAAGGAAGCGTGACACCAGCCATCCACAGCGCCTCCGGATCGTTTGCGCCGAAATCGATGGCGCAGCGCGCAAATTCGACCGCCGTCAGCCGCTCCTCCTCGGGACGCTCGGCCCATCCATGCGTCCGGCGCCGCAGGCAGCACCACGCCGCAAGGCCGTAAGCCGAAGCATAACGTTGATCGATGGCGATGGCCGCCCGACACATCGCAAGTGCGTCTGCGATATCCGAGCGCGTTGTGCGATGAAACGCGGCAAGAGCGCGCAAGTAATAATCGTATGCGTCGAGCGATGATGTCGGCTTCGGTTGCGCACGCAACATATCCGCGGCACGCATTGCGGGCTCAATGGCGCCGACGACGCTTGCGGTGACTTGATCTTGAAGCTCGAAGATGTTCTCCAGCGCTCCCTCGAAGCGGTCCGCCCATATATGCGTGCCCGTGGTCGCGTCGATGAGCTGTCCCGTTATGCGCACCCGGTTTGTGGCCTTGCGGACGCTTCCCTCCAGCACGTAGCGGACGCCAAGCTCGCGGCCGACCTGCTTCACGTCGATGGGCTTGCCCTTGAAGACGAAGGTCGAGTTGCGCGCGATCACGAACATCCACTTTATGCGCGACAGCGCGGTGATGATATCCTCGACGACGCCGTCGGCGAAGTAGTCCTGCTCGGGATCGCCGCTCATGTTCGCGAACGGCAGGACGGCGATCGAAGGCTTGTCGGGAAGCGAGAGGATCGGACGATCCGGCTCGCCTTGCGTTGCGGCGGGCGATCGGGACGGCTCCCGGGCACCGATCTCAACCCGATAGGCCCGCACCGGCCGCGCGATGTTCTTCAGCGCCTGCTCGCCGAGATCGACGAACGCCGTGTCCACCTTGCCCCGAACCTGGCGGTACGCGTCCTCGGAAATGCAGATGCCGCCGGCCTCGGCAATGCCTTCGAGCCGCGCCGCGACATTGACGGCCTCTCCCAGCAGATCATCGCCCTCGACCACGACATCGCCGACATTGATGCCGACCCGGAATTCGATGCGCTTTTCCGGCGCGAGGCTCGCGTTCCGGGGCGGCATGCCGCGCTGGACATCGAGCGCGCAGCGCATGGCATCGACGACGCTCGCGAACTCGATCAGGATGCCGTCGCCCGTGGTCTTCACCACGCGGCCGCGATGATTGGTGATCGCGGGATTGACGAGCTCGTAGCGCAGGCCGCGCAGCCGCGCGAGCGTGCCTTCCTCATCGACGCCGGTAAGGCGGCTGTAGCCGACCACGTCTGCGGCAAGGATCGCAGCCAATCGGCGTGGAACGTTCGGTGCCTCCATCGTGCCCCCGGCGATGGGATGGCGCAATCTACCACGGACCCATTTCCCGCGCGACCCGCGCGGCGGTCCCCGCCCCCTTGCCGCGCTGCACAAATCCGGCTATGAGGCGCGCTTCCTCACGCACGAGAGGTCTCGATGTCACGCACCAAGATCGCGCTCATCGGCGCCGGGCAGATCGGCGGCACGCTCGCGCTCCTCGCCGGCATGAAGGAACTGGGCGACGTCGTGCTGTGCGACGTGGTCGAGGGCGTGCCGCAGGGCAAGAGCTTGGACCTGGTCCAGGCCTCGCCGGTCGAGGGGTTCGACGCGCGCATCACCGGCGCCAACGACTATTCCGCGATCAAGGGCGCCGACCTCGTCATCGTCACCGCCGGCGTGCCGCGCAAGCCCGGCATGAGCCGCGACGACCTCATCGGCATCAACGCCAAGATCGTGTCGCAGGTGGGCACGGCCATCAAGCAGCACGCGCCCGAGGCCTTCGTCATCGCCATCACCAATCCGCTCGACGTCATGGTGATGGTGATGCGCGACGCGACGGGATTGCCGCATCACCGCGTCGTCGGCATGGCCGGCGTGCTCGATAGCGCGCGCTTCCGCTATTTCCTGGCCGAGGAGTTCAAGGTCTCGGTCGAGGACGTGACCGCCTTCGTGCTCGGCGGCCATGGCGATTCGATGGTGCCGCTGGTGCGCTACTCGACCGTGGCCGGCATCCCGCTACCGGACCTCGTGAAGATGGGCTGGACCACGACCGAGCGCTTGGCGCAGATCGTGCAGCGCACCCGCGACGGCGGCGGCGAGATCGTCAATCTGCTCAAGACCGGCTCGGCCTTCTACGCGCCGGCGTCGTCGGCGATCGCGATGGCGGAATCCTATCTGCGCGACAAGAAGCGGGTGCTGCCGTGCGCCGCCTATCTCACCGGCCAGTACGGGGTGAAGGACCTTTATGTCGGCGTCCCCGTGGTGATCGGCGCCAGCGGGGTCGAGCGCATCGTCGAGATCAGCCTCAACCCGGAAGAAAAAGCCGCCTTCGACGCCTCGGTCGCGGCCGTACGCGGATTGTGCGACGTGGGCAAGAAGCTCCTCGCCGAGGCCGCCAAGGCCTGAGGCATCCCCCGAAATTACGCTAAAAACGTACGGACTCGGATCGAGGGGGTCTAGGGAAGACCGCCCTTCATCCCAATCTTAACCATGTCCCGCTACCCTCGCCGGCGCGAGCGCGCATTCGGAACACAGGCCATGACCCCCTTGGACGAAACCACGTTTCTCACCGGCGCCAATGCCGGCTTCATCGCCGAGCTGCACGTGCGCTATCTGGCCGACCCGAATTCGGTCGATGCGAGCTGGCGCGGCTTCTTCGCGGCACTGGCCGATCCGCCCGAGTCCGTCACGCGCGAGATCGCCGGCCCCGGCTGGGGCGAGGCGCGCCCGCGCATCATCGGCAACGGGCACCTGGCGGCGCCGGCCATTGAACTGCCCAAGACCCTGCCGCCCGACCTTCATCGCGCCGCGCTCGATTCGATCCGCGCCGTCGCGCTCATCCGCGGCTTCCGCGTGCGCGGGCATCTGATCGCCAATCTCGATCCCTTGGGTCTCAGCGGGCTCGCCTCGCATCCCGATCTCGAGCCCGCGACCTACGGCTTCACCGAGGCCGATCTCGACCGGCCGATCTTCATCAACGACCTGCTCGGCTTCCAGACCGCGTCCCTGCGCGAGATCGTGGCGGCGCTGAAGGCGATCTATTGCGGCAATGTCGGGGTCGAGTACATGCATATCCAGGGCCTCGAGGAGCGGCGCTGGATCCAGGCCCGCATCGAGGTGCCGCGCAACCAGACCGAGTTCACGCCCGAGGGCAAGCGTGCCATCCTCGAGCGCCTGACCGCGGCCGAGCAGCTCGAGCGCTTCCTCGACCGGCGCTACACCGGCACCAAGCGCTTCGGCCTCGAAGGCGCCGAGGCGCTGATCCCGGCGCTCGAACAGGTGATCAAGCGCGGCGGTCAGCTCGGCATGAAGGAGCTGGTGATCGGCATGCCGCATCGCGGCCGGCTCAACGTCCTCACCAACGTCATGGGCAAGCCGTTCGCCGCGCTCTTCTCCGAGTTCCAGGGCAATCCCGCCAATCCCGAGGACGTGCAGGGATCGGGCGACGTCAAATACCATCTCGGCACCTCGACCGACCGCGACATCGGCGAGATCAGGATGCATCTCTCGCTCACCGCCAACCCCTCGCATCTCGAGGCGGTGAACCCGGTGGTGCTGGGCAAGGTGCGCGCCAAGCAGCGCCAGCGCGGCGATACCGCATGCGACGAGGTGGTGGGCTTGCTGATGCACGGCGACGCGGCTTTCGCGGGGCAGGGGCTGGTCCATGAATCGCTCGAGTTGTCGGGGCTCAAGGGCTACCGCACCGGCGGCACCATCCATGTCGTGGTCAACAACCAGATCGGCTTCACCACCAGCCCGTCACAGGCGCGCTCCAGCCCCTATCCGACCGATGTCGCCAAGGGCAACCAGGCGCCCATTTTCCACGTCAACGGTGACGACGCCGAGGCGGTCGTCCATGTCACCCGCATCGCCACCGAGTTCCGCCACCGCTTCAAGCAGGACGTGGTGGTGGACATCTTCTGCTATCGCCGCCACGGCCATAACGAGGCCGACGAGCCGGCCTTCACCCAGCCGCTGATGTACCGCGCCATCGCATCGCACCCGACCGTGCGCGAGGTCTATGCCGGCCGCCTGGTCGGCGAGGGCCTCCTGACCGCCGCCGAGGTCGATGCGGTCACCACCGACTTCCTCGCCCGGCTCGAGCGCGATTTCGAGACCGCGAAGAACTATCGCCCCAACAAGGCCGACTGGCTCGAAGGCGCCTGGTCCGGCCTCGCGGTCGCGTCCGGCGACGAGCGCCGCGGCGAGACCGCGGTCGCGACCGAGCTCCTCCATGAGGTCGGCGCCGCGCTGACCCGTGTCCCCGAGGGCTTCCATCTCAATCCTAAGATCGCGCGCCAGCTCGAGCAGAAGCGCCAATCCATCGAGCGTGGTGAGGGCATCGACTGGGCCACCGCCGAGGCGCTCGCCATCGGCACGCTGTGCGCCGAGGGCACGTTCGTGCGCCTCAGCGGCCAGGACAGTTGCCGCGGCACCTTCTCGCAGCGCCACGCCGTGCTGGTCGACCAGGAGAACGAGCAGCGCTTCGTGCCCTTGAACCATGTCCGCGACGGGCAGGCGCAGTTCGAGGTGCTCGACAGCCCGCTGTCCGAGGCGGCGGTGCTGGGATTCGAGTATGGCTACAGCCTCGCCGAGCCGCACGCGCTCGTCATGTGGGAGGCGCAGTTCGGCGATTTCGCCAACGGCGCGCAGGCCATCATCGATCAGTTCATCGCCTCGGGCGAGGCCAAGTGGCTGCGCATGTCGGGGCTGACGATGCTGCTGCCGCACGGCTACGAGGGGCAGGGGCCGGAACATTCGTCGGCTCGGCTCGAGCGCTATCTTGCGCTCTGCGGCGAGGACAACATCCAGGTCTGCAATCTGACCACCTCGGCCAATTATTTCCACGCGCTGCGCCGTCAGGTGCGGCGCGATTTCCGCAAGCCGCTCATCGTGATGACGCCGAAATCGCTGCTGCGCGCGCCCGAGGTCGCGACGCCTTTGTCCGAGATGGGCCCCGGCACCTCGTTCCACCGCCTCATCCACGAGATCGACCCGATCGCCCCGGCGGCGAAAGTACGCCGGGTCGTGCTGTGCAGCGGCAAGGTCTACTTCGATCTCGCGAAGGCGCGGCGCGAGAAGAAGATTGACGACATCGCGATCCTGCGCCTGGAGCAGCTCTATCCCTTCCCGGCCCGGTCCTTCGCCCAGATGCTGGCGGGCTATCCCAATGCCGAGCTGGTGTGGTGCCAGGAGGAGCCGGAGAATGCCGGCGCCTGGTCGTTCCTCGACCGCCGCATCGAGAAGGCGCTGGCGACGATTGACATCAAGATGAAGCGCGCGCGCTATGTCGGCAGGCCCGAGGCCGCGGCCACCGCGACCGGGCTGATGCGCCGCCACAACGCCGAGCAGGCGCGCCTCGTCGGCGCCGCGCTTGCGGCCTGACGCGAAAGGGGGTCCCATGGCGACCGAGATCGTGGTGCCCACCGTGGGCGAATCGGTGACCGAGGTCACGGTCGCGCGCTGGCTGAAGCAAGTCGGCGACGCGGTCGCGCTCGACGATCCCCTGGTCGAGCTCGAGACCGACAAGGCGACGCAAGAGCTGGCCGCGCAGGCCTCCGGCACCCTGTCCGAGATCGTCGCCCCCGAAGGCGCCACCATCAAGGTCGGCGGTCTCCTGGGCCGCATCGGCGAAGGACCGGTTAAGCAAGCCCCCACCCCAACCCTCCCCCGCTCCGCGGGAGAGGGAGGCGCAGTAAAACCCTCCCCTGCGCCAGCGGGGGAGGGCAGGGTGGGGGCCGACCTCCTCGCCCGCTCCGGCCCGGCCGTGCGCAAAGCCGTCGCGGAAGCGGGCGTCGATCCGGCGCAGTTGAAGCCCACCGGAAAAGGCGGCCGCCTCACCAAGGCCGACGTGCCGGCGGCGCGTCCCGCGCCCGCTCCCGCGCCGGCGCCTGCTGCCCCACGCGCGCTCGGCCCCGGCGAGACGCGGGTGCGCATGACGCGCCTGAGGAAACGCATCGCCGAGCGTCTGAAGGAGGCGCAGAACACCGCCGCCATGCTCACCACCTTCAACGAGGCGGACATGAGCGAGGTGATGGCGCTGCGCGAGCGCTACCGCGACAGCTTCGAGAAGAAGCATGGCGTGCGGCTCGGCTTTATGTCGTTCTTCGTCAAGGCGTCGATCGTCGCGCTGAAGGAAATCCCGGCGGCCAACGCCGAGATCGACGGCGATGACATCGTCTACAAGAACCACTACGACATCGGCGTCGCGGTCGGCGCCGAGCAGGGGCTGGTCGTGCCGGTGGTGCGCAACGCCGATCAGCAGAGCTTCGCCGCGCTGGAGACGCAGGTGGCCGATCTCGGCCGGCGCGCGCGCGACGGCAAGCTGACGCTCGAGGAGCTGTCGGGCGGCACCTTCACCATCACCAATGGCGGCGTTTTCGGCTCGCTCATGTCAACGCCGATCCTCAACCCGCCGCAAGCCGCGATCCTCGGCATGCACAAGATCCAGCGCCGCCCGGTCGCGGTCGGCGACAAGATCGAGATCCGGCCGATGATGTATCTCGCGCTCAGCTACGACCATCGCCTGATCGACGGGCGCGAGGCGGTGACGTTCCTGGTCCGCGTCAAGGAATGCATCGAGGACCCCTCGCGGCTTCTGTTCGAGATGTAGAGGCACGATGCCCGACAGCTACGACGTCATTGTCATCGGCGCGGGACCGGGCGGCTACGTCGCCGCGATCCGTGCGGCGCAGCTCGGCATGAGCGTCGCCTGCGTCGAGAAGAGCGAGACGCTGGGCGGCACCTGCCTCAATATCGGCTGCATCCCGTCGAAGGCGCTGCTGCAATCGTCGGAGAAATACGCCGAG
>Ga0209415_10001421_pt1 | contig 45913 bp, 43 predicted proteins | sample PeaSoiSIISIP2007_FD_187696 | JGI IMG/M metagenome (GOLD analysis project Ga0209415, IMG submission 187696) | Peat soil microbial communities from Weissenstadt, Germany - SII-SIP-2007 (SPAdes) (version 2) | ecosystem: Environmental > Terrestrial > Soil > Wetlands > Peat | place: Germany... | reverse complement strand
CACCGGCTTCACCAGGGGGGCGGCGCCCATCGAGCCCTGGTAGCGGGCGTCGCCGTAGGCGAACACGCCGCCGTCGGAAGCCACCAGCCAGTAGCCGGCGCCGGTCGCCGTGGGGGCGAAGCCCACGATCGGCCGGTTGAGCGCCAGGGCGCCGGCCGATCCCTCGAACGGCGCGTCGAACCCGAACACGCCGCCGTCGGACGCCGTCAGCCAGTACCCGCCGGTGGCCGGGTCGGCGGCGACGGCCACGACGGGCTTGGCGCTCGGTGGCGCCCCGCCCGCCGTGCGGGCCGCCGTCACGTGCGCCCCGGCGCCGGGGGGGTGCCCGGGGGCCGTCGGTGCCGGCGCGCCGCCGGCGGTGGTCACCGCCACGATGCCGGCGGCCAGTGCCGCGGCCACGGCGACGGCCAGGCGCCGACGGGCGTGGGGCACGACGCGGCGGGCGTCGGGGCGGGCCATCGGCTCCATCATTCCCCAGGGGGCCGGGGTCGACCGCCGCTCGGCCCGGTCCCCGGCCGGCGGGCCAGGGCGAGCGCCCGGGCGACGGCGTCGGCCGCGTCGGTGGCGCGCACGACGGCGTCCACGGGCGCCCCCGCCTGGGCCAGCTCCCACGTCCCGATCCCGACGACGGGGATGCCCGCCTGCAGCGCCAACGCCATCTCGGAGAGGGTGCCGTACTCGCCCCCCACGGCCACCACGGCGTCGGCGCTGCGCACCACGACGGCGTTGCGGGCCTCGCCCATCCCGGTGGCCACGGCCACGTCCACGAAGGCGTTGGCCGCGGCGCGGTCGGTGCCGGGCAGGATCCCGATGGTCAGGCCGCCGGCGCCGCGCGCCCCGCGGCACGCCGCCTCCATGACGCCCCCGAGCCCGCCGCACACGAGGGCCGCGCCCGCCCGGGCCACCGCCGCCCCCACCGCCTGGGCGATGCGGCATTCCCCGGCCGAGGCCCGGCCCCCGCCGATGACGCCGATGTGCAGGCGCCGTGCCACCGACGCGTGCGGATCCGCAGGGGCGGGCCCCCGGGCGGGCGGGGTCACTCCCACCGGAACGTGGCCGCGGCGGCCAGGGGGGCGGCCACGGCCCATCCGGCGAGGACGGCCCACGCCCATCCCGGCACGGACGCGCCGGCGCCCAGCGCGTCGTGCAGGCCTTCGGCCAGGGCGGCGGGGGGGAGCGCCTTGGCCACCGCCTGCAGCCCGCCGGGCAGCTTCGACAGCGGCGCCAGCATCCCGCTCACGAGCAGCAGCGCCAGCCACAGGCCGTTGGCGGCCGCCAGGTTGACCTCGGCCCGCAGGGTCCCGGCCAGGAAGAGCCCGATCCCCCCGAACCCGGCGGTGGCCAGCACCACCACGGCCACGCCCACGCCGGCGCCGCCCGCCGTCGGGTGCCAGCCGAGCCCCAGGGCCACGGGGACGAGGACCACCGCCTGCAGGGTCTCGACGACGAGGACGGCGGCGATCTTGGCGCCGAGCAGCGCCGGGCGCCCGAGCGGCGTGGCCCCCAGGCGCTTGAGCACCCCGTAGCCGCGCTCGAACCCCGTGGCGATGCTCAGGTTGACCATGGCCGTTCCCATCACCGCCAGGGCCAGGATCCCCGGCGCCAGGAACGTCACCGGGTGCGGGGTCCCGGTGGGCAGCAGGTGCACCTCGGAGAAGAAGACGAGCAGCACCACCGGGATGAACACCGTCAAGAGCAGCGACTCGCCGCGCCGCAGGGTCATGCCCACCTCGGCCGCCGACTGGGCGGCCAGGCGCCGCCGGGGGGCGGCGGCGTTCGGGGTGCGGGCCGTCACGGCCGTCGCACCGCCTCCCGCAGGCCGTCGCCGGGGCCCGGCGCGCCGTCGTCGAGCTCCCGGGTCACCCGCAGGTACACGTCCTCGAGCGACTGACGCCCGGCGCGCAGGTCGGTGAGCGGCAGGCCCTGCTCGGCCAGCCACGCCACGAGGGCGGCGACCCGGGGCGCGGTCGGCGCCCCCGCCACGCGGTACTCGCCGGGGTGCTCCTCGGTGATCGTCTCCACCGGGGTGTCGAGGCGGGCGGCGAGCCCGGTGACGTCGAGCGCCGCCGGGGCGCCGAAGCGGATGCCGCCCCCGTCGCCCGACGCCGACAGCTCGGCCACGCTCCCCCGGGCCACGGCGCGCCCGCGGGCGATGATCACGACCTCGTCGGCCAGCCGCTCGGCCTCGGGGAGCTCGTGGGTGGTGAGCACCACGCACACGCCGCGGTCGCGCAGCGCGCCGACCACGTGGCGGATGGCCAGGCGGCCCTCGGGGTCGACCCCCGCCGTGGGCTCGTCGAGGAAGACCACGTCGGGCCGGCCCACCAGGGCGAGGGCCAGCGACAGCCGTTGCTGCTCGCCCCCCGACAGCCGGCGCCACGGCGTGGCGGCCACGGGGCGCAGCCCGACGAGCTCCAGCAGGGCGTCGGGGTCCTCGGGCTCCGCGTAGTAGCGGGAGAACAGCGCGAGCACCCGCCGCGCCGCCATCACCGGGTACACGCCGCCGCGCTGGAGCATGACGCCCATGCGCCCCACGAGCGCGCCATGGTCGGTGGCGGGGTCGAGCCCGAGCACGCGCACGTGCCCCGCGCTGGCGCGCCGGTAGCCCTCGAGCGTCTCCACGGTCGACGTCTTCCCGGCGCCGTTGGGCCCGAGCAGCGCGAGCACCTGGCCGCGCCGCGCCCGCAGGGACAACCCGTCCACGGCGGTGAGCGGGCCGTAGCGCACGACGAGGTCGCGGCACTCCACCGCCACGCCGTCGGCGTCGTCGGCGTCGTCGGGTGCATCGCCGCCGACGTCGACGGCGGGGGACGGGGCGGCCATCACGGCGAGGCTACCGTTGGGCCACCATGATCGACATCCGCCTGATCAGGGAGGATCCCGACGCCGTGAAGGCGGCGCTGGCCCGGCGCGGCGTCGACCCCTCCGAGGTCGACCTCCTGCTCGAGGCGGACAGCCGGGCGCGCCGCGCCGTGGGCGCACGCGACGCGCTGCGCGCCCAGATCAAGGAGCTGTCGCGCCGGGTGGGCGAGGCGCGCCGGGCCGGGGACGACGACGGCGCCGCCGAGCACGCCGGGCACAGCCGTGCCCTCGGGGAGCAGGAGGCGGCGGCCGACGCCCAGGCCGACGCCGCCCAGGCCGAGGTGCGCGACCGGCTGCTGTGGCTCCCGAACCTCCCCGCCGCCGAGGCCCCCGACGGGGCGGGGCCGCAGGACAATCCCGTCGTGCGGCGGTGGCCCGAGGACCCGCCGGCCTACGGCGCCCACCAGCGGGTCCCGCACTGGGACGTCGGCGCCGCCCTGGGCATCCTCGACCTCGAGCGCGGCGCCAAGCTGTCGGGGTCGATGTTCCCCCTCTACCGGGGGACCGGCTCGCGCCTGTTGCGGGCGCTGACCGCCTTCGCCCTCGAGCGCCACGCGGAGGCCTTCGAGGAGATCCGCCCGCCCACTCTGGTGCGCACCGAGACCATGACGTCGACCGGGCACCTGCCGAAGTTCGCCGACGAGGCGTACCACATCGAGCGCGACGACCTGTGGGCCATCCCCACCGCCGAGGTCCCCCTCACGTCGATGTACCGGGGGGACATCCTCGACGCCGCCGACCTGCCGATCCGCCTCACGGCGGCCACCGCCTGCTTCCGGCGCGAGGCGGGCGCCGCCGGGCGCGACACGCGGGGGCTGTTGCGGGTGCACGAGTTCGACAAGGTCGAGCTCTTCGCCTACGCCACGGCCGAGGAGTCGCCCGCCGTCCACGCCGACATGGTGCGGCGCGCCGAGGGCCTCCTCCAGGAGCTCGGCCTCGAGTACCGGGTGGTCGACCTGTGTACCGGCGACCTGGGCAACGCGTCGGCGCGCACGTTCGACATCGAGGTCTACGCGCCCGGGTGCGACATGTGGCTCGAGGTGTCCTCGGTGAGCTGGTGCACCGACTACCAGGCCCGGCGGGCGAACATCCGCTACCGGCCGCACAACGGGGGCCAGCCCGTGTTCGTGCACACGCTCAACGGCTCGGCCATCGCCTGGGCGCGCATCTGGGCGGCCCTCGTCGAGGTCGGGCGCCAGGCCGACGGCTCGGTCGTCCTCCCCCCGGCGCTGTCGCCGCATCTCGGCGGCCGCACCGTGATCGCCGCGCCCTGAGGCCCCTTGGCGCTCTGACGGCGTGCGCCGACGCGCTCAGGCGGTGACGAGCACGCAGCGCGTGCCGCTGTAGATGGTGGGCATGCACTTGTTGCAGTGGATGCACAACGACGCCGTCGCCGACCCCGACTGCAGCCGGGCCGGGAGATCCGGCTGGCGCAGCAGGGCGCGCGCCATGGCGACGAACGAGAAGCCCTCGGCCAGCGCCAGCTGCATGGTGTCGAGGCGGTTGATCCCGCCCAGGAGGATGAGGTCCATGTCGAGCGCGGCGCGGAACTGGCGGGCGTAGGGGAGGAAGAAGGCCTCCTCGAAGGGGTACTCGGGCATGAAGCGTCGGCCCACGAGGCGGAATCCCAGGCGCATCGCCGTGGGCAGGGTGGCGGCGAACTCCCGTCGCGGCGCCTCGCCCCGGAACAGGTACATGGGGTTGGCGAGCGAACTGCCCCCGGTGAGCTCCAGCGCGTCGAGGGCGCCGTCGGACTCGAGCAGGCGGGCCACCTCCACACTGTCGTCGAGCCACAACCCGCCGGGGACCCCGTCGGCCATGTTGAGCTTGGCCGTCACCGCCGCCCGGTCGCCCACGGCGTCGCGCACGGCGCGCACCACCTGGCGGGCGAAGCGTGCCCGGTTCTCGATGCTGCCCCCCCACCGGTCGTGGCGCCGGTTGAGCTTGGGACTCAAGAACGCGCTCAACAGGTAGTTGTGGCCCAGGTGCACCTCGATGCTGTCGAACCCGGCGTCCACCACCATGCGGGCGCCGCGGGCGTAGTCAGCCGTGATGCGCTCGATGTCGGCGCTGCTCAGCGCCCGGCTCACGGTGCCCATGGGGCTGATGAGGCGCGACGGGGCGAGCGACGGCTGGCCGTTGGACCGGGCGGCGGCGACCGGCCCGGCGTGCCCGAGCTGGGCGGCGGCCGCCGCGCCGGTGTCGTGGATGGTGTCGGTGAGCCTCCGCAGGCCGGCGACGGCCTCGTCGCGCAGCCACAGGCAGCGCCGGTCGGTGCGCCCCTCGGGCGACACCGCCAGGTACGCCACCGTGGTCATCCCCGCGCCCCCCTCGCCCACCCGGCGGTGGAAGTCGACGAGGGCGTCGGTGACGAGGCCCTTCGGCGTGGCCCCTTCGAACGTCGCCGCCTTGATGATCCGGTTCCGCAACGTGAGCGGCCCGAGCCTGGCCGGTGCGAACACGTCGGGTACCGGGGCACCCGCGTGCCCGGCGCCGCGGGCGGCGTCGCTCATCGTGGGTCGCCGTGGGCGTCGGCGCACGCCGCGCACCGGCCCACCACGGCGAAGTGGTGCGGCCTGATCGTGAAGCCGTACGCGCGCGTGAGCGTCGCCGACAGCTCGGCGAACACGTCGTCGGGCACCTGCACCACCGCGCCGCAGCCCTCGCACACCAGGTGCTGGTGGGGCTCGTCGGCCAGGTGGTAGATGGCCCGGCCGTGGCCGAAGTGCACGTGGTCGACGACGCCCAGCTCCTCGAGCGAATCGAGGGAGCGGTAGATGGTGGAGAGGTGCACGTCGGGCAGGGCGCGGTGCACGGCGGCGGCGAGGTCGTGCGCGCTCAGGTGATGATCCCGGGCGTCGAGCAGCGCGCCGAGCAGCTCGCGCCGCGCCGCGGTCACGCGCGTCCCGCGTGCGCGCAGCTGGCTGACGAGGGACTCGAGGCGGCCCTCCCGGGTCACGACTCGGCGGGGATCTCGAAGCGGTAGCCCACGCCGCGCACCGTCGTGATCATCGAGGGCGACGAGGGATCGGCTTCGATGTGGGTGCGCAACCGCTTGATGTGCACGTCGAGCGTCTTGGTGTCGCCCACGTAGTCGGTTCCCCAGACCCGGTCGATGAGCGTGTCGCGCGTGAGCACCCGGCCGGCGTTCTCGATCAACAGGGCGAGCAGCTCGAATTCCTTGCGCCGCAGGTGGACCTCCTGCTGGCGTACGAAGACACGGTGACGGTCGGGGTCGACGCGCACGTCGCCGACCTCGAGGACCCCGCTCGTGTCGGGGCCGGTCGCGTCGTGGGGGGCGGCGGCTTCCATGGCCGGGACCCGCCGCAGCACGGCGCGCATTCGGGCCACGAGCTCGCGCAGGCGGTAGGGCTTGGTGACGTAGTCGTCCGCTCCCACCTCGAGTCCCACGACGGTGTCGATCTCGGTCCCCTTGGCGGTGACCATGATGATGGGCACCTGCGAACGCGTCCGGATGGCCCGGCACACGTCGACCCCGGACATCTTCGGGAGCATGATGTCGAGGAGCACGAGGTCGGGCGCCTGCGCGTCGAACAGGCGAACCGCCTCGGGGCCGTCGCGGGCGATGGTGACGTCGAACCCCTCGCGCCCGAGGCCCACCACCAGCGCGTCCACGAAGGACTCCTCGTCCTCGGCGATGAGGACGCGCACCGACCGCATGTCGTCCTCGTCGGCCCGGTCGCGCCCGGGGTCCTGCGTCATGCGGCCCCGGTCCGGAGCCCGGCGCGCGGCGGCGTCGGGCGCCGGGGGGCGCTCGGGCGTCGGCCCGGCGCCGGCCAACCGGTCGTCGTCGCGCGCGCCGATGCGCCGGCCCCGCTGGGCGCGCTCGGGCTTGGTCACCGCCGTGCCTGTCACGGCTCAGCCCACCTCGGAGTGGATCGGCAGCACGAGGCGGAACGTGGAGCCCTCGCCTTCGCGCGAGTCGACCTCGACGTGCCCCTGGTGGTTGGCGGCCACGTGCCGGACGATGGACAACCCGAGGCCCGTCCCTCCCGTGTTGCGGCTCCGGCCCTGGTCGACGCGGTAGAAGCGCTCGAAGACCCGGTCGAGGTCGCGGGCGGGGATGCCCACGCCGTGGTCCTCCACGTCCAGGCGGATCTCGCCGTCGGCCACCGTCCCGCTGAATTGCACCGAGCTGCCGTCGTAGGAGAACTTCACGGCGTTCTCGAGGAGGTTGTACAGCGCGGAGACGAGCTGGCGGCGGTCGCCGAGCACCGTCACGGGGGGGCTCGGCTCCTCGAGCGCGATCTTCACGTCGCGCTGCTCCGCCGCGGCGCGCATGCGCTCGACCGCCTCTGCCATGGCCAGGCTCACGAGCACGGGCTCGCGCGGGGGTGCCTCCTCGGCCTCGATGCGCGACAGGTCGAGCAGGTCGTCGATGATCCGGCTCACCCGGAAGGCCTCGGTGTGGATGCGTGAGGCTAGGCGTTGGGCGACCGTTGGGTCCGACTCCGACACCAGGGTCTCGGCCAGGAGCCCGAGGGCGCCCATGGGCGTCTTCAGCTCGTGGCTCACGTTGGCCACGAAGTCGCGCCGCACCTCCTCGAGGCGACGTCGCTCGGAGATGTCGTCGATGACGGCGATCACGCCCAGGGTGCGGCGCCCGTCGTCGATGAGCTTGGTGCTCACCGCCAACGTGCGGCGCGGGGGCCCGTAGAGGTCGAGCGTGCGCTGCGCCGATCCTTGTTTCCAGGCGTCGGCCAGGAGGTCGACCACGGCCTCGGCGGCCAGCGCGTCGCCGTGGCGTCCGCCCATGAGGCCCACGGCGCGGGCGTTGCGGAAGACGACCTCGCCGTTGTCGTCGCACACGATGACGCCCTGGGGCAGCGTGTCGAGGGCGCGACGCAGGCGGATGGCGTCGGCCGAGGACTCGGCCACCGCTTCGGCCGCCCGGTCGGTGACGAGCTCCAGGTGGTGCAAGGCGGGCTCGACACCGGGCTTCTCCTCGGGGGCCTCCACGCCGAGACGGGAGGCGAGCGCCGACAGGCGCTGCTCGAGCGCGTGACGACCGGCTCGTCGACCGAGGACGGTGGCCAGCACGATCCCCACCACGGCGATGACGGCGAGGCCGCCAAAACCGGCGATGACCACGTTCGTTGACACTCCGCTGGAGGCGATCACCGCCACCAGCATGACAGGCCGCGGGCAGGCGAAGCGTCTTCCCGTCTGCCGGCGCGCCATCAGGATTGGGAAAGCATGAAAAATAATGAAATCACTTGAAACGTAGGGAGGTGGGCCGTAGCCTGCCGCCACGGGGCCGGGCGTCCGATGCGCCGGTGAGCCGAGGAGGAGGGGCGCCGTGGTGCTGTGGGCGATGTCGGCGGTGGTGGGCGACGTGTCGTTGACCCCGGACCCCGGGAACCTGCCCGGCGGAGCGGTGCTCCAGCACCTGACCGACGGCCTCGGCGGGTGGGCGCTCATGGCGGCGCTCGTGGGGCTGGTGCTCGGCGCGGCGTCCTGGGCCCTCGGGGCGCACGCACAGAACTTCCAGCAGTCGGTCACCGGCCGCCGGATGGTGCTGGTCTCGGGTCTCGCCGCCCTGCTCGTCGGGGCCGCCCCGGCGCTCGTCAACTTCTTCTTCCACGCCGGTCAGGGTGTGCACTGACGATGTCCGGAGCCCTGCCGCTGTGCCCGGCGTTGCTCCCCCCCGCCGATGCGGCGTGCGCCGTGGCCTCGGGCGCGGGCAGCGCCGTGGCCGGGGCCGGCGTCGGTGCCGTGTTCTCGGCGGCCGGGGCGTGGGTGGCCTCCGGCGCGGTGTGGCTGCTCGGCGAGGTCGGCCACGTGCTGTCGGCGACGACGACGGTGGACCTGAGCTCGGGCTGGTTCACCAGCCACGAGTCGGTCATGGCCGGCCTGGCCGCCGCCGTCGTCCTGCCCATGGCGTGCTGCGCCGTCATCCAGGCGATCTACCGCCAGAGCGCATCGGGCCTCACGAAGACGTTCCTCGTGCACCTGCCGCTGTCGCTGGTGATGACGGGCGTGGCCGTCGAGCTCGTCAGGGTGGCGCTGGCCGTCACCGACATGCTGTCGGCCCAGATGCTGTCCTCGGCCGGGGTCGACACCACGAACCTGCTCGCCCCGCTCGTGACGTTCTTCGCCCAGGGGGGCGTCGACCCGAGCGTGCCGGTGTTCGTCGTGTTCGTCGGTGGCCTGCTCGTGGCCGTCGCCTCGCTCGTGCTGTGGCTCGAACTGGTGGTGCGCGCCGCGGCGGTGTCGGCCGCCTTGCTGTTCCTGCCGCTCGCCCTGGCCGGGCTGGTGTGGCCCGCCGTCTCCCACTGGTGTCGCCGGCTCGCCGACACGATCGCCGCGCTGGTGCTGTCCAAGCTCGTCATCGCCGCCGTCGTGTCGCTGGCGGCGGGTGCGTTGGCCGGCGGCCTCGGCGTATCGGGGTCCGACAGCGGAGGCGGGTTCGCGGCGGTGGTCACCGGGATCGCCCTGCTCGTCGTGGCCACCATGTCCCCCTTCACCTTGCTGAAGCTGGTGCCCGCCATCGAGGCCGGGGCGGTGGCCCATCTCGAAGCCGCCCGCCACCGGATGCAGTCGACGGCCCAGATGCCGCTTCGGGCGCGCAACTACGCGCTCGAGCTGGCGCGCGCCGGGTCCGGTGACGGCGAGGGGGGATCGGCGGCCGGAGCCGGGCCTGCGGGTGCGGCCGGTGCGGCCGGTGCGGCCGGTGCTGCGGCTGCGGCCGGTGCTGTAGGTCCGGCCGGAGCCGGAGCCGGAGCCGGAGCCGGAGCCGGGGCCGCAGCCGGGGCCGCAGCCGGGACCGCCAGCACGGAGCCGGCGATCTCCATGGTGAGGGGGAACGAAGTGCCCGGCGCGGCTCGCGGCGCGTCGGCGCGTCAGGGGCCTGCCGACGACACGAGCGAGGTGCCGGCGTCGCATCCGGTGACCGCGGGGCGCGCCGAGGGTCCGGTTCCCGGGCGGCCCGCGCCCCGGGCCGAGGATGGAGGGGACCCCGGCGATGCGCGTTGATCCCGACGCACGCCAGCGGTACCGGTTCGGGCCCCTCGAGCGGCGCGGCCTGGTGGCCGGCTGGCGCGGCGGGCAGATCGCCACGGTGGCCGCCGCGCTCGTTGTGGCCGTGGGCGTGCTGCGGGCGTGGCCGTCCGTGGTCGGGGCCGTCGTGGCGCTGGTGGCCGTGGGCGTGGGTGTGGCCGTGGCCACGTGGCCGATCGCCGGGCGTACCGCCGAGGAGTGGGCGCCCGACGCCCTGCGCCACGCGTCGGCGGCGGCGAGCGGCCGCCGCCGCGCTGGCGGCGACCCGTTCGCCGGCGTGCGCATCATCGCCGTCGAGCTGGGCGCATCCGCCTCCCGGCCCGTGGCCGTGAGGAGCCAGGTGGCGCGCCTCGCCCGTGCCAGCGGCGGCGACGGCGGGCAACGGTCGAGGGTGGGCGTCGTGCACGACGCGCTGGCGCACACCTTCACCGCCGTGATGGAGGCCCGCGCGCCGGGCTTCGTGCTCCTCGGCGAGCAGGACAAGGCGGGGCGGGTCGCCGCCTGGGCTGGCGTCCTGGCCTCCCTGGCGCGCGAAGGGTCGGCCGTGCACCGCTTGCAATGGGTGGAGCGCGTCCTTCCCGGCGACCCCGGGCCGGGGCTGGCGGGCTCGGACCGCCCCGAGGAGGCACCGGCGTCGTCCACCCGCCACCGAGCGCTGGCGTCGTATCGCGCCCTGCTCGACAACGAGGCGCCGGGGACGGTGCGCCACGAGGTGCTGCTGGCGGTGACCGTCCACGGCGGGCGCTCGGCGCGTGCGGCACGCTCGGCCGGAGGTGGTGACGCCGGAGCGTGCACGGTGCTGCTGCGCGAGGTGGGGGCGCTGCGCCGGAGGCTGGCCGACGCCGCCATCGAGGTGGGGGCGATGCTCGATCCCGACACGCTGTCGACCGTGCTGCGGCGCGCCTATGACGACCCGCCCCTGCGCCCGCCGGTGGGCGCCGGGCCCGTGGCTCGGCGCCCATGGCCGTGGCCGGCGGCGATGGACGCCCAGTGGGGACGGCTGCGGGCCGACGGGACGTGGCACGTCACGTACTGGGTGGCGGAGTGGCCGCGCACCGACGTGGCGCCGGACTTCCTCGGTCCGCTCCTGCTGTGCTCGGACGTCCGGCGCAGCGTCGCTGTGCTCATGGAGCCGCAAGCCCCCGGGCACGCGGCGCGGCGCGTGGAGCAGGCGCGCACCGCCGACATCGCCGACGCCGAGCTGCGCCGGCGCGCCGGCTTCCTCGCCACCGCCCGCCGTCGGCGCGAGGAGGAGGTCCTCGCCCGGCGCGAGGTCGAGCTGGCCGACGGCCACGGCCAATACCGGTTCAGCGGGTACGTGACGGTCACCGCCGGCGATGCGGACGCCCTCGACGAGGCCTGCGGCCGCGTCGAGCAGGCGGCGGCCCAGGCCGGCCTGGAACTGCGCCGGTGCTACGGCGACCAGGCCCGGGCGTTCGCCTGCACGTGGCCGCTCGGCCGCGGGCTGGCGTGAGCGACGATCGTGGCCGGCCCGCCCGCGCACGAGACCACCACCCGCCACCTGGCCGCCGCGTATCCGTTCGCCGCCGAGCCCGGGCTCGGCCGCCGGGGCGTGCTCGTGGGCCGGGACCTGCTCGGCTCCACGTTCAGCTACGACCCCTTCGACCTGTATCGCCGCGGGCTCATCACCAACCCCAACATGGTCGTGCTCGGCCAGATCGGCCGGGGCAAGAGCGCGTTCGTGAAGACGTACCTGTGGCGCCAGGCCGCCTTCGGCCGCCGGGCGTGGGTCATCGATCCCAAGGGCGAGTACGGCCCGCTGGCGCGCGCCTGGGGGGTCGAGCCGGTGGCGCTGCGGCCCGGCGGGTCCGTCCGCCTCAACCCGCTCGATGCGCTGTCACCTGGGCAGCGCACGCTCGGGGCAGCGGACCACGACGAGTCGACGCGCCGGCGCGCCGAGCTGCTCTCGGCCCTGGCGTCGGCCAGCCTGGGCCGGGGACTGCTGCCCACCGAGCGCAGCGCGCTGGACCTGGCGGTGGCCGAGGTGTCCGTCGACACCGACGCCGCTCGCGCCGGGGGGCGGCGAGCGAGCCCGACGCTGCCCGCGGTGGTCGGGGCCCTGCTGGCCCCGAGCGCTGACGCGGCGCGGGCCGTGGGCACCGACGTCGCCGGGTTGGCGGCCGACGGCCGGCACGTGGCGCTCGAGCTGCGGCGACTGGTGGCCGGTGACCTGCAGGGCATGTTCGACGGCCCGACCTCGGCGGGCGTCAGCCTGGAGGCGCCGCTCGTCGTCCTCGACCTGTCCGCCATGTACCACTCGCCGGCGCTCGGGATCCTCATGACGTGCGCCGCCGCGTGGCTGCACGCCGGCATCGGCGCCGGGTCGGCGCCGGTCCCCGCTCGGCGGCGAGCCGACGGCGAGCGCCTCGACGACGACGGGTGCGCGGGTGGGCACGAGGACGACGACACGGCGCGCGGCGGCCTGATCGTCGTCGTGGACGAGGCATGGGCGATCCTCGCCGACCTGAGCGTGGCGCGCTGGTTGCAGTCGTCGTGGAAGTTGGCGCGCGCCTGGGGCGTGGCCAACGTGGCCGTCCTGCACCGGCTGTCGGACCTCGACAGCGCGGGGAGCGCGGGGTCCGAGCAGGCGGGGCTGGCCCAGGGGCTGTTGGCCGACTCCGAGACGAGGGTGGTGTACGCGCAGGCGCCCGGCGAGGTGGACCACGCCGGCGGGCTCCTGGGCCTGTCGTCGACCGAGGCAGAGCTCGTGCCGCATCTGCGGCGCGGCGTGGCGTTGTGGAAGGTGGCGGCGCGCTCGTTCCTGGTCGAGCACCGGCTGTCACCGCTCGAAGGGCCGCTCGTCGACACCGACGCCCGCATGGACGAAGGGGCGGCCACCGGTGCCGGGCAGATCGCCGTCGGCGCGCCATGACCGGGCCCGAACTGCTCGTCGGCCTCGTGGCGCTGGCGGCGGGGTGGTGGCGCACGGGCGGGTGGCGTCCCGCGCCCCCGGCGCGCCGCGGCACCCGGACGTCGGCCGGCTCGGTCCGATGGCTGCTCGGCGGGCGCGCCGGGGGAGCGATCGGGTGTGCCCCGGGCGAGCCGGGGGCGCGCTGGGCGACCCGGCGCGACCTGCGCCCGCTCGTGGTGCGCGCCCCGACGGCGGGCCGGCTCTCGCTCGGCACCGCCGCCGGGCGGCTCCTCGCCGCGGAGCCCGGGCACTCGGTGCTGGTCGTCGGGCCCACCCAGAGCCGCAAGACGACGGGCTTCGCCGTGCCCGCCATCTTGGAGTGGGAGGGGCCCGTGGTCGCCGCGTCGGTGAAGGCCGACCTCGCCCGCGACACCCACCGGTGGCGGGAGCAGGTGGGGCGGGTGTGGGTCTACGACCCGTCGCGTGTGACCGGCTTCCCCGCCGCCCGGTGGTCGCCGTTGCTGTCGAGCGGGACGTGGGTGGGGGCGAGGCGCACGGCGGCGTCGCTCACCGAGGTGGCGCGGTCGTCGGCCGGGTCCCTCACCGACGGGGACTTCTGGTACGCCACCGCCGCCAAGCTCCTCGCCCCCCTGCTGTTCGCCGCCGCCACCTCGGGTCGCACCATGGGGGACGTGGTGCGCTGGGTCGACACCCAGGAGACCCACGAGATCGCCCGGGCGCTGGCCGGTGCCGGCGTCGAGCGGGCGCTCGACGCCGCCCAGGCGTCGTGGGCACGCGACGACCGCCAGCGCAGCGCGGTGTACTCGACGGCGGAGACGGTCATCGAGGCGTTCGCCGACCCGGCGGTGGCCGCGTCGGCGGAGGTGGCCACCGGTGCGACGGCCCGCCTGCTCGGCCCGGCGGTGGGCCTGCGGGGCACCGGCGCCCCCGACGACGTCGTGGACCCCGCGGGCATGCTCGACGGGCACGACACCTTGTACCTGTGCGCGCCGGCCCACGACCAGCGCCGGCTGCGCCCGGTGTTCGCCACCCTGGTGTCCGAGGTCATCGAGGCCGCCTACGCGCGCTCGGCGCGCGGGGGCGCCCCGCTCGACCCGCCGCTGCTCGTCGTCCTCGACGAGGCGGCCAACGTGGCGCCCATCGCCGAGCTCGACGTCCTGGCGTCGACGGCGGCTGGCCACGGCGTGCAGCTCGTCACCGTGTGGCAGGACTTCGCCCAGCTGCAGGCCCGCTACGCCACGCGCGCGGGGACGGTGGTCAACAACCACCGGGTGAAGGTGTTCCTCTCGGGCATCGCCGATCCGGCCACCCTGGAGCACGCCAGCCAGCTCATCGGCGACGCCGAGCTCGCGCAGCGGGCGACGACGGTCGACGCCGGGGGGGCCCTGTCGACCACGGACTCGTCGGCCGCCCGCCGCCTCGCGCCGGGCGACGCCCTGCGCCGCCTTCCCCCCGGGCGCGCGGTGGTGGTGTCGGGGCACCTCCCCCCGGCGCGCCTGGCGCTGCGCCCGTGGTTCGAGGACCGGCGCCTCAGCGCGCGCGCACGGTGGTCTTCCTGGGCGGATGGTGCCTGCGCACCACCGCTCGCTACGGTGGGGGAGGTGACGAGCACTCCGCCGGGGACCGCACCCGAGGCGCTGGCCGAGCTCCCCGCCCGGCGCAAGGCCAAGCTGAACCGCGCCGCGCGCGCGGCGCGCGCCTCGGCGCCCCCCGCGGGTGCGCCTGTATGGGATCCGTACGCGCCGGCGTGGACGGAGGATCCCTCCGCCCTGTACGCGCAGCTGCGGCGCGACAACCCGGTGCACCGCCACCCGCTCGGGTTCTGGGTGTTCACCCGGCACGCCGACTGCCTCGCCATCCTGCGCGACAAGCGGTCGAGCAGCGACGAGCGCAACGTCGACCCGGCGGCGTTCGCCGCATCCCGCCATGCCGCCGCCGACGGGCACGAGGGCCTCGACCTCATGTTCGAAGAGCTCACGCCGTTCCTGTTCCTCGACCCCCCGGACCACACCCGCCTGCGCGGCCTCGTGCAGAAGGCCTTCACGCCCCGGGTGGTGGAGGGCCTGCGCCCCCGCGCCGAGGAGATCACCCACCAGCTGCTCGACGCGGCCTTCGAGCGCGGCCAGGTGGATCTGGTGACCGATTTCGCCTATCCGCTGCCCATGCAGATCATCGTGGAGATGCTCGGCGTGCCCGCCGAGGACCATGCGCAGTTCCGTGTGTGGTCGGGTGCGCTCGCCCGCGGGCTCGATCCCGAGTTCCTGCTCCCCCCCGACGCCGTGAAGGAGCGCCTGGCGGGCATCTTGTCGTTCGTGCAGTACTTCTCGTCGCTGATCGAGGATCGCCGCGCCCATCCCGGCGAGGACCTGCTCTCCCGGTTGATCGAGGCCGAGGAGCACGGCGTGGCGCTGACCCAGGGGGAGCTGCTCTCCACGTGCATCCTCCTCCTGGTGGCCGGGCACGAGACCACGGTGAACCTTCTCACCGGCGGTGCGCTGGCGCTCATCGAGAACCCCGACCAGCTGGCGCGCCTGCGCGACGACCCGACGGTGGTGCGCAGCGCCGTGGAGGAGGCGTTGCGCTACGTGTCTCCCGTGCAGCTCACGGGACGGATCGCCCGCGAGGACATGGACGTCGCCGGGACGCACATGGCGCGCGGGGAGCTGGCGCTCCTGCTGCTGGCCTCGGCCAACCGCGATCCCGACGCCTTTGCCGACCCCGACGTCTTCGACGTGGCCCGGCCCGACGCCAACCATCTGGGTTTCGGCTTCGGGATCCACCACTGCCTCGGGGCCCCCCTCGCCCGCCTCGAGGCCCAGGTGGCGCTCCCCGCACTGGTCCGGCGGGCGAAGGCGATCGAGCGCACGGACGACGAGCTCACCTACAAGGAGAACATCGTCCTGCGCGGGCTGGCCACGCTGCCCGTGACCCTGTCGGCCTGACGGCGCCGACCGCCGCCGGTGGCGGACGCCGCCGGTGCGCGGGTGCGCGACGGGTGAACGGAGGTGCCGCCCGTCAGAGGGGCGACCCCGGCGCCACCAGCGGCCACGGGCGCTCGTGCTCGGCGATGACCGCCAGGTCGAGGAGGAGCTCCTCCTCGTGGTGGCGGCCGATGACCTGCATGCCCACGGGCAGGCCGTCCACCGCGCCGACGGGAATGGTCAGCGCCGGGTTCCCGGCGAAGTTCGCCGGGAAGGTGAGCGCCCCCTGGTTGGCCCCGGCGCGCATGACGTCGCCGAACTGCGCGATGAGGTCGATGTCCCCCACCGTCATGGGCACCGGACCCTCGGCGGCGAAGGCGACGTCGGGATTGGTGGCGGCGAAGATGAAGTCGACCTCGTCGAGCAGGTCCGCCATGACCTCGTGGGCGCGCACACGGAACGCCTCGGCCGTCCCGGCCATGGTCAGGTCGTAGTGGTGGGCGGCGATGTTCATGCCGAGCATGATCTCCGGCGTGAGATCGGGCTCGCACGCCGGGTAGCGGTCGCCCAGCTCGGCCTGCAGCGTGACCAGGTTCGACATGGCCCACTCGAAGAGGGCCGGCGGGAACGACACCGCCACGTCGACGCGCCGCAGCCCGGCATCGGCGATGAGCGACTCCGCCCCCTCGACGACCCGGCGGGCCACGTCGGGGTGCACGACGGCCACCCCCAGGTCGACCGACACCACCGCCCGCCTGCCGGCGAGGGCCCGGCGGTGCGAGCCGAGGCCGGCCTCCCACCCCTCGACGCGCGGGAGGCTCAGGGTATCGTGGGGGTCGTAGCCGTTGCACACGTCGAACCAGCGCGCCGTGTCGCGCACCGACCGGCTCACGCAGCCGAGCACCACCGTGTTCGGGGTCTGGTGGGCGTGGGGGCCCTTGGGGATGCGGCCGAACGTCGACTTGAGCCCGAACAGCCCGGTGAAGCCCGCCGGGATGCGGATCGAGCCGCCACCGTCGCCTCCCGAGGCGACGGGGAGCAGGCCGCCGGCCACGGCCGCCGCCGACCCGCCCGACGATCCCCCCGGGGTGCGCGCCGCGTTCCACGGGTTGCGGGTGGTGCCGTGCAGGCGCGTGTGGGTGACGTTGATGCCGCCGAACTCGCTCGCCGTCGTCTGCCCGGCGAGCACCGCACCGGCGGACCGCAGGCGCCCGACGTGCGTGCTCGTGTGCGACGCCGTGCGGTCGGCGAACACCAGCGAGGCCTCGGTGAGGGGCCACCCCTCGACCGACTCGAGCTCCTTCACCCCCACGGGGACGCCGCCGAAGGCCAAGGTGACGTCCGCCCGCTCGGCGTCGCGCCGGGCCTCGTCGGCGGGCACGTGGCTGAAGGCGTTCAGTCCCGAGCGCTCCATGGCGGCGAGCGACAGCCCCAGGGCCTCGGGCGGGGTGATCGCCCCGCGACGGAACGCGTCGACGAGGGAGCAGGCGTCGCCGCTCCAGGGCGCATCGGACATGGGCGGAGGCTACCCGCAGGCGTGCGCCGGGCGTCGCGGCGTCCGGCGCACGCCGCGCCGCCCGCCAGGCGGCGTTCCCGGGCCCGGCGCCGGGGAAAGGGCCGGCCCACCGGTAGTGTGCCCCCATGGACGCGATGCCGGTGGGCGCCGGGCAGGCCGGCGCCACGTTGCCCGCGCCGGTGGTGGGCTTCTACGACGTCATCCACCGCCGGCGCGACGTGCGCGGCGAGTTCAGCGGCGAGCCCGTGGACCCCGAGGTGCTCGGACGGGTGCTGTCGGCCGCCCACAGCGCTCCCAGTGTGGGGCTGTCACAGCCGTGGGACTACGTGCTCGTCACCGACGAGGTCACCCGCCGAGCCTTCTGGTCGCATGTCCAAAGCGAGCGGCGGGCCTTCGCCGACAGCCTCGAGGGCGAGCAGGCCGAGCGCTTCGCCGGGATCAAGATCGACGGGATCCTCGAGGCGAGCCTGTCGGTGGTCGTCACCTACGACCCCGCACGCGGCGCGCCCCACGTGCTCGGCCGCCACGCCATCGCCGACGCCGGGCTGTACTCGGTGTGCCTGGCCATCGAGAACATGTGGCTGGCGTGCACGGCCGAGGGGTGGGGCATGGGGTGGGTGTCGTTCTACCGCGAGCCCTTCCTGCGGACGCTGCTCGGGATCCCCGCCACCATCCGTCCGGTGGCGTGGTTGTGCGTCGGGCCCGTGCACCAGCTGCAGCAGACCCCCGACCTCGAGCGCCACGGCTGGCGCAACCGCCTGCCGCTCGAGGCCGTCGTGCACGGTGAGCGGTGGGGCCGCCGCGACGCCGACGTCCTGCACGAGCCGGGCGGGGGCGGCGTGCGCAGCGGGGCTGAGACGTGAGCGAAGGAGGATCGGTCCGTGACCGAGAAGAGCCGTAGCGCCAGCACCGCGCCCCCCACCGGCACCGTGGCCGTCCCCGGCGTCGTCGACGCGGCCGGCACCGTCACGAAGGCCCCGGTGACCAAGGCCGTGGGGCGGAACCCGAAGACGCCGCTCACGCTGTCGATCGACATCGGGGGCACGGGCCTCAAGGCCTCGGTGCTCGACGCCGCCGGCGCCATGGTGGCCGAACGCGTGGCGGTCAAGACCACCTATCCGTGCTCCCCGTCGAAGATGGTGGCCGACCTCGAGGGCCTGGTGGCCCCGCTCCCCACGGCCCAGCGCGCGTCGGCGGGCTTCCCCGGGATGGTGCGCAACGGCGTCGTCCTGTCGGCCCCGCATTTCGTGAGCCGCCACGGTCCGGGCACGGCCGTCGACGACGAGCTCCTCCGGGCGTGGTCGGGATTCGACCTGGCGGCCGCCCTGTCGTCGGGGCTGCACATGCCCGTGCGGGTGGCGAACGACGCCGACGTGCAGGGGGCGGCGGTGGTGAAGGGCACGGGCCTCGAGCTCGTGATCACCCTGGGCACCGGCGTGGGCACCGCCTTCTTCTACGACGGCCGGCTGCTGCCGCACCTCGAGTTCGCCCACCATCCGTTCCTGAAGGGCGAGGAGTACAACGAGCAGATCGGCGACGGGGCGCGCAAGACCATCGGGAACTCACGGTGGAACAAGCGGGTGCGCAAGGCCGTGGCCACGTTCCGGGCACTGTGCTTCTTCGATCACTGCTACGTGGGCGGGGGCAACGCCAAGAAGATCGACGACGATCTCGGCGACGACGTCACCCTGGTCGACAACACCGCCGGGATCCTCGGCGGGATCCGGCTGTGGGACGAGTCGCACATCGCCGTGTGAGACGGGCCGTGCAGGCGCCCGGCACCGCCGCCGCCAGCCATGCCTGATCCGGGCGCCACGCGCACCGACCCGCCGCTGCTCGGCGACGAGCGGGCCACGCTGGTGGGGTTCCTGGACTATCAGCGTGCCACCCTGGCGGGCAAGTGCCGCGGGCTCGACCCCGCCCAGCTCCGGGAACGCAGCGTCCCCCCGTCCCCGCTGTCGCTGCTCGGCCTGGTCCGGCACATGGCCGAGGTGGAGCGGGCGTGGCTGCGCGTCCGGTTCTCGGGCGAGGCGATCGGCTCCCACTGGGTCACCGACGACGACCCCGACGCCGAGTTCGACCACGTCGAGGGCGCCGACGTCGCCGAGGCGTTCGCCGCGTGGGAGGAGGAGTGGGCGACGGCGAACCGGATCATCGCCGCCGCGTCGCTCGACGACACCTTCGAGCTCGAGGGGCACGGCGCCGTGTCGTTGCGCTGGGTGCTCGTGCACCTCGTCGAGGAGTACGCCCGCCACAACGGCCACGCCGACCTGCTGCGCGAGCGCATCGACGGCGTGACCGGCGAGTAGCTTCGCGTGTCGGCTCTCGGCAGGGGTCAGGCGGCCGCGGGCTCCTTCACGAGCCGCCCTGCCTTCCACACGTGCGTGACACGGGCGGGGTCGCTCAGCACGATGATGTTCGCCACCGGGTCACCGTCGACGGCGATCAGATCCGCGTCCCACCCTTGCTCGATCACCCCCGCCCTGGGGGCCTGGGGCCCCAGGGTCAACGGCCCGTTGGCCGTCGCCGCCTCGATCGCCTCCAGCGCGCTGAGCCCCGCGTCGACCAGGTGGACGAGTTCCCATGCGTTCATGCCCCACGGGGCCGCGGTGCCCGGGCCACTGGTGGCGATGTCGGTCCCCAGGGCGATGGTCACGCCGGCGTCGTGGGCGATGTGGATGGCCTGGAGGTGGCGGTCGGCGATGGCGACCATCTTCTCGTAGGCGTAGTCGGGCATGCTGTGCTTGGCCTGGAGCCCTTGCTCGACCACGAACCTGGTCGGCACCAGGACGGCTCCCAGCTCGCGCATGGCGGCGGCCACCTCGTCGTCGAGATAGCTGCCGTGCTCGATGCTGCGCACGCCGGCCCCGAGCGCGGCCATGATGCCCGGCTTGCCGTGGCAGTGGGCCATCACCACGCGCTGCGCGCGTCCCGCCTCCTCGACGATGGCCCGCAGCTCCTCGTCGCTGAACTGTTGATGGACGGGGTGATCGACCTGCGAGAGCACCCCGCCCGACGCGCACACCTTGATGACCTTCGCCCCCAGCCGCAGTTGCGTGCGCACCGCCTTCAGGCACTGGGGCACGCCGTCGCACAGGGCCAGCGGACCGCCGCGGCCACACAGGTCGTCGATCCACGCCAGCGGGAAGGCGTGCAGGTCCCCGTGGCCTCCGGTCTGGCTCAGGATGGCCCCGGGTGCGTAGATCGACGGTCCCGCCAGCAGCCCTTCCTCCACGACCCGGGCCAGGTGCACGCCGAACCCGCCGGCCTCACGGACGGTCGTGAACCCGGCCTGGAGCGCGATCTCCGCGTCCTTGGCCGCCCGCGCCGCGAGCACGGGGGTCGGGACCATGGCGACCTCGTTGACATCGAGCGACCGCAAGCCGAGGAAGTGCGCATGGCAGTCCCACAACCCCGGCATCAGGCACCTGACAGAAACCGACGCACGGCTGTCCGGCGCGCCGTCGCGAGGGCCGGCGTAGGTGATGCGCGACCCCTCGGTCACCACGGCGGCGTGGCGGACGGGATCGCCTCGCCCCGGGATGAGCAACTCGGCGTCGATCCGTTCCATGCGGTGCACGATACGGCACTGCTGCGCGATACGGCACTGCTGCGCGATACGGCAGTGCTGCGCGCCGGGGCGTCGAGGACGCGCCCTTCCCCCGGTCGTCGGCGCCCTACTGGGGCACCGATCCGGTGGTGCCCGACACCACCGGGTGGACCTCGAGGCCCGAGCATCCGGGCAGCCCGGCGTCGACGCGCACCGACTGCACGGTGTTGGGCGGGGTCACGAGCAGCGCCGCATACGACGCGCAGGTGGTGGCGGTGCCCGTGGGCACGTCGGTCCCCTCCACCAGAGCCGACGCCGTGGCGCCGGGCGTCAGGGTCACGCTCGGCACCGGGCCGCCGACGTAGCCGGACAGCCCGCCCATGAAGCCCGACGGGGTCCGGACCGCTTGCGTGACCTGGGTGCCCGCCCCGTCGAGGCCGCCCACCCCGGGATAGCCGTCGAGCACGCACGCCCTCGTGCCCGTGTTCTCGAAGAGCAGCGCCACCCCGATGTGGCCGGTGGCGGCGCCACGCCGCCCGGCGGTGACCGCCAGCTGGGCCGGGGCGCAGGCCACCACGGCGGGGCCCCTCGGACCCGACGCCGTCGTGGTGGAGGCGCCGGTCGTGGTGGTGGCGCCGGCGGTCGTCGCCGGCCGCGTCGACGCGGGGGAGGACGGGGCGGCGGCGGGGCCCTTCGAGCAGGAGGCGGCGACGACTGCCAGGGCCACTGCGCACCCGGTCACCACGCGCCTCGCACTGGTCGGCATCCCACCCTCTCCACGTTCGGGCACGCTGGGAGGTTGCCACGTAGGCTCGAGAGGTGGTGCGTGCGCCCGACGAGCGATCCGGGCACGAGGAGGTCGACGAGCTGGGGCGCAAGCGCCGCCGTCGGCTGGTGCGGGCCGCGGCCGCCTTGGTGGGACTGGTCCTCGTCATCGCCTTCGTGGTGGAGAACGCGCAACCGGTCGACGTGCGCTTCTGGTTCGTGTCGCGCCACCCGCGGCTCATCTGGGTGGTGCTGGCCTGCCTGGTGATCGGGGTGGCCCTGGGGTATGCCCTGGCCATGCCCCGGCGCCGCAAGCGCAAGGCCGCCGGGCAGCCGCCGAGGGACGAGGACCCGGCTCGCTGAGCGCACGACGCGTCTACCCTCGCGAGACGTGCATGGCGTGACGATCGTCGACGGTGAGCTGTGCTGGGCCGAACACCCCGATCCCCAGCCCTCCGACACCGAGCTGGTGGTGGCGGTCCGGGCGGCGGGACTGAACGCCGCCGACCTGCTCCAGCGTCGCGGCCTCTACCCGCCGCCGCCGGGGATCCCGGCCGACATCCCCGGCCTGGAGCTGGCCGGGGAGGTGCTCGCCACGGGCCGGCGCGTGACGCGCTTCGCCGTCGGAGACCGCGTCATGGCCGTGGTGGGCGGCGGCGCCCAGGCCGAGCAGGCCGTGGTCGACGAGCACGGCGCCCTGCCCGTCCCCCCCGACGTGGCGTGGCCCGAGGCGGGCGGCTTCCCCGAGGTCTTCTCCACGGCGTACGACGCCCTGTTCACCCAGTGCGCGCTGGCCATGGGCGAGCGGGCCCTCGTGACCGGGGCGGCGGGTGGGGTGGGGACCGCCGCCGTCCAGCTGGCGGCGGCCGCCGGTGCCGAGGTGGTCGCCTCGGTGCGCCGGGCCGAGCTCCACGACGCCGTGCGCGCCCTCGGCGCCACGGCGGTGGCCGAACCGGAGGCCGCCCTCGAGCTCGGCCCCTTCGACGTCGGTCTCGAGCTGGTGGGGGGATCGAGCCTGACCGGCGTGCTGGGCGCGCTGCGCACCGGGGGGCGGATCACCTCGATCGGGGTGGCCGGCGGCGGCAGCCGGGCCGACATCGACCTGCTCACGTTGATGCACCGCCGGGCTCGCATCTCCGGCTCGACGCTGCGCGCCCGGCCCGCGCTCGACAAGGCGGCGGTGGCCGGTGCCGTCGAGGCCCACGTGCTCCCGTTGCTGCGTGCCGGCCGGCTGCGGGTGCCGGTGGCCGCCACCTTCGACATGGAGCGCGCCCCCGAGGCCTACAACCGCTTCGCCATGGGGGGGAAGCTCGGGAAGATCGTCCTCACGCTGCCCGGGCACCACTGACGGTGAGCCGGCGCGCCCATGGCGCCGCGGCCAGGGCGCCGCGGGCGCGTGCTCAACGCGCCGGCGGCGCCAGGCGCCGGGCCAGCGAGGCCAGGGGGGCGTCGGTGGCGGGCACGACGTCGTAGCCGTCGACGTCCTCGAGCCACGCGCGGTTGCGGCGGTGGAGCTCGGTGTGCTCGTCGAAGCGGTTGAGCACCACCACGGGGGGCGGCGCCGGGCCGTCGCCGGACGCGGCCAGGGCGTCGGCGCACAGGCGCACCGCGTTGATCGTGCCCAGTCCGGCGTCGGCCACGAGCACCAGCGCGTCGGGCCCGAGCGCGCCGCACAGCGCCACGCCGTCCCCGTCGTGCGCCTGGGGGGAGCGCACGCCCCCGGCCGTCTCGACGAGGCCGACGGCGGTGCCCGGCGGCCATGCGAGCCCCGTCACCAGTCCGGCGACGGTGAGCCGGGGACGTCCGAGGACGTCCGCCGCCATGGGCGGGGCGAGCGCCACCGCGTAGGAGCGCTCGGGGGGGCAGACGGCGCTCGGCGCCTCGGCCGTCGCCGCCGCCAGGACCTCGGCGTCGGTGGGTCCCGTGCCCGGCTCGAACGACTGGGCCGGCTTGCGGGCGGCCACCGCGTGTCCCGCGGCGCGCCATGCCTCGAGCAGGCGGGCCGACACCCATGTCTTTCCCACCTCGGTGCCCGTGCCGAGCACGAGCACGAGGACTCCGGGGCGCCTCCCCGTCACCGACGCCCGGGGCCGAGACCCGACGCCGCGAGGCCGAACGCCCGTCGCACCCCCGCCAGCGCGTCCACCAGCCCGGCCACGTCGTCTTCGGTGTGCGACGCGCTGAGCGTGACGCGCAGGCGCGCCGTGCCCGGCGCCACGGTGGGCGGGCGGATGGCCGGCACCCAGATGCCCCGGTGGCGCAAGGCCGCCGATGCGGCCACGGCCCGCTCGTCGCTGCCCAGGACGACGGGCACGATGGGGCTCGGATGGCCCGGGGCGACGCGTGCCACGTGCCCGGCCAACCGGGCTCGCAGCTGTCGACCCTCGGCGGAGCCGACGACGCCCAGCGCCGCCAGCGCGGCGGCGGCGTCGGCCGGGGTGAGCGCCGTGGTGAAGATGTAGGCGCGGGCGCGGTTGACGAGCAGGTCCATCCACGGCGCCGGGCCGGTGACGAAGCCCCCGAGGGAGCCGAGCGCCTTGGACAAGGTGCCCACGCGCAGGGCGTCGATCCCCACGAGCGCCGGTGCGGGGTCCGGCCCGAGCACGGCGTGCGCCTCGTCGAGCACGAGCAGGGCGTCGTGGCGCCGGCAGCAGGCGGCCAGATCGTCGACGGGGGCGACGTCGCCGTCCATCGAGAAGACGAGGTCGCTCACGACGATCGCCGGTCCCCCCCACGCCCGCAGGAGCCCGTCGAGGCGGGCCACGTCGCCGTGGCGGTAGACGGCGACTTCGGCGCGCGCCAGGCGGGCGCCGTCGACGATCGAGGCGTGGTTGAGCTCGTCGGAGGCCACGAGCACCCCGGTGTCGCCGAACGCGCCGAGGACACCCAGATTGGCGGCGAAGCCCGTCGGGAACACCACCGCGCGCGCCGCACCCTTCGACGCCGCCAGCTCGCGCTCGAGCAGCGCGTGCACGGGGCGGCTGCCGGTCACCAGGCGCGACGCCCCCGACCCCGCCCCCCACCGGTCGAGTGCCTCGTGGGCGGCGGCCACCACCGCCGGGTGGGTGGACAGCCCGAGGTAGTCGTTGGACGCGAAGGCGATGACCTTCTCGTCGGCCTCCCCCCCCGGCGTGTCACCGGCGAGCGGGGCGTCGCCGCGCAGCGTGCCGCCCGGGCCGCGGGCGTCGAACACCACGGGCCGGCGCCAGCGGCCCTGGGCCTGCAGCTCGCGGGTGCGGGCCTCGACCAGCGCCGTCCACGGGCTCGGGCCGGGCTCGTGCGGGGCGGGCTCGGCCCGGACCATCATCCGCGCCCGGGCGCCGGGACGAGGGCGGTGGCCTCGGTCAGCGACTCGGCGAGGACGTGGACGATGCGCTCGATCTCGCCGGCGGTGCTCGTGAGCAGGGGCATGAGCACGACGACGTCGCCGAGCGGGCGCAGCAGGACGCCGCGCGCCACGGCCGCGGCACACACCCGCCGTCCCCAGCGCAGCCCCGGTGCGGGCGGGGCCAGATCCACGCCCGCCATCAGGCCGCGCTGGCGGACCTCGCGCACCGCCGGGTGCCCGTCGACGTGCTCGGCCAGCAGGACGCGCAGCTGCTCGGCGCGCGCCGTCACGTTGGCCAGGACGTCGCGGGTGCGGATGAGGCGCAGGTGCTCGAGCGCCACCGCCGCCCCGAGCGCGTTCCCGCCGTAGGAATGGCCGTGGTAGAAGGTGCGCTCGCCGAGGTCCTCTCCGAGGAACGCGTCGTACACGTGCTGCCCGGCGACCGTGGCGGACATGGGCAGGTAGCCGCCGGTGAGCCCCTTGCCCAGGCACAGGAGGTCGGGGACGACCCCGCTCCACTCGCAGGCGAACAGCCGGCCGGTCCGGCCGAAGCCGGTGGCCACCTCGTCGGCCACGAGGAGCACGCCGTGGCGCCGGCAGGCCTCGGCGAACACGCCGACGTCCGCCGGGTCCGCCACGAGCATGCCGGCCGCCCCCTGCACCAGGGGCTCGATGACGGCGGCGGCGAGCTCCTCGTGGTGACGCTCGACGGCGGCCACGGCCTTGTCCACCCAGCCGGGGTCGTCGTAGCCGGGCGTGCGCACGACGGGGAAGCGCAGCGGGTCGAAGACGCTCGTCCCGAACCCCCCGCCGCCGAGCGACAGGGCCCCCACGCTGTCCCCGTGGTAGGCGCGGCCGAGGGCCAGATACCGCTGGCGCCCCGTGACACCCTGGTTGGTCCAGTACTGGAAGGCGATCTTGAGCGCCTGCTCCACCGCCGACGCGCCGTCGGAGGCGAACAGCACATGGGCGCCGTCGACGGGCACCACGGCGGCCAGGGCCTCGGCGAGCTCCACCACCACGCGGTTGCCGTTGCCCAGGAGCGTGGAGTGGGCGACCCGGTCGATCTGCCGGCGCACGGCGGCGTCGAGCTCGGGCACGCCGTGGCCGAGGGTGGTCACCCACAACGACGAGATGGCGTCCAGGTAGCGCCGGCCGTCGACGTCGATGAGCTCGTGCCCCTCGGCGCGCTCCACGATGACCGGGGCGTTGGCCTCGTACGCCGCCATCTGCGTGAAGCCGTGCCACACCACGGCCGCGTCGCGGGCCACCCAGCTGGTTCGAGCCCGCTCGTCGTGCGCCACCGCCTGTGAGTCTGGACCAGGGCCTGTCGCCGGTCCAGCCCGCGCCCGGGCGACGGGCTCGGGGCCCCTCACGCCTGCGAGCGGCCCCGGTCGACCACCGAGCGACGCCGACGCTCGATGTCGGCCGGGTCGACGCCCCGGCCCTGGAAGGCGGCAGCCGCCTCGGCTTCGACCCCCCACGCCTCGGCCCCGCTCACCAGGCTCGTGCGCTCGTAGGTGGCGAGCAAGGCGCGCACGGCGCGCTGGTCGCTCGAGGCGATGTCGGCGGCGAGCCGCCGGGCGCAGGGCAGCAGCTGCTCGTGGGGCACCACGTGGTTCACGAGCCCCCAGGCGAGCGCCGTGGCGGCGTCGACGAAGTTGCCCGTGGCGCTCATCTCCCGGGCCCGGCGCAGGCCGACGGCCTGCGGGAGGAGCACGGTGAGCCCCCACAGCGGGTGCACCCCCACGCGGGCGTGGGTGTCGGCGAAGCGGGCGCGCTCCGACGCCACCAGGAAGTCGCAGTTGAGCGCCAGCTCCAGCCCGCCGGTCACCGCCACCCCGTTGACGGCGCCGATGAGCGGCTTGGTCGTGGGCAGGATGGCGCGCCGCCCGGCGCTCCCCGTCGCCCGACCACCGCGTCCTGGGCCCGGCGCGCCGGCGGCGCCGCGTGCGAGCGGCCCGCCGTCGCGCCCGAGCTCCTTCAGGTCGAGGCCGGCGCAGAACGCCGGATCGGCCCCCGTGAGGATGACCACGTCGACCCCGTCGTCCTCGTCCGCCCGCCCCACCAGGTGGCCGAGGGTTCGGAGCAGCTCGCTCGACAGCGCGTTGCGGGCGTCGGGGCGGTTGAGGGTGACGGTGGCGATCCGGTCGGCCACGTCGTAGAGGGCGAGGGCGGACACGACGGGACCGGTGCAGGGCGTCTGGCGGCGGCGCTACGCGGTGACGATGACGCTCGACCCGTGGCCGAACAGGCCCTGGTTGGCCGTGACCCCGACGCGCGCCCCGTCGACCTGGCGCCCCCCGGCCTGGCCGCGCAGCTGCCACACCAGCTCGCACACCTGGGCGATGGCCTGCGCGGGGATGGCCTCGCCGAAGCACGACAGCCCGCCGCTCGGGTTGACCGGCACGCGCCCGCCCACCGCCGTGTCGCCGTCGCGCAGGAGGCGCTCGGCCTCGCCCTCCTTGCACAGGCCGATGTCCTCGTACCAGTCGAGCTCGAGCGCGCTGGACAGGTCGTAGACCTCGGCCACGTCGACGTCCTCGGGACCGATGCCGGCTTCCTCGTAGGCGGCGAGGGCGATCGACCGGCGAAATCCCGGGCCCTCGGTGCCGCCGGCGGCCACCGCGGAGTCCGTGGCGAAGTTGGGCATCTCGATCACCGTCTGGGGAAAGCGCGGCGTGACCGTGGCCACGGCGGGGATCGACACGGCCGCACCGCCGTGGCGGCGCGCGTAGTCCATGCTCGTGAGCACCACGGCGGCACCGCCGTCGGAGGTGGCGCAGATCTCGAGCAGGCGCAGGGGGTCGGCCACCATGGGGGACCCCAGCACCTCCTCGGCACTCACCTCGGCGCGGTAGCGGGCGTTGGGGTTGGCCAGGCCGTGGCGGGCGTTCTTCACCTTGACGGCGGCGAAGTCGTCCTCGGTGGCGCCGAACAGCTCCATGCGCCGGCGGGCGTAGAGGGCGAAGTACGTCGGGTTGGTGGCCCCGAGGAGATGGAAGCGCAGCCAGTCCGGGTCGTCGCGCCGCTCGCCGCCCACCGGGGCGAAGAACCCCTTGGGCGTGGTGTCGGCCCCCACCACGAGCGCCACGTCGCACAGCCCGGCGAGGATCTGCGCCCGGGCCGAGGCGATGGCCGACGCCCCCGACGCGCAGGCGGCGTAGGCGCTCGACACCCGCGCCCCGGACCAGCCGAGGGCCTGGGCGAACGTGGCGGCGGAGACGAACCCCGGGTAGCCGTTGCGGATGGTGTCGGCCCCCGACACGAATTGGACGTCCGACCATGCGATCCCGGCGTCGGCCAGCGCGGCGCGCGCCGCGGCCAGCCCGTACTCCACGAAGTTGCGGCCCCACTTGCCCCAGGGGTGCATCCCCACCCCGAGCACGGCGACCCGGCGGTCATCAGGCACCGGCCCCACCTCCGCCGTTCGGCCCGGCGCCCGCCGCCGGCGGCAGGGGCCGCCACTTCCACACGAGGTACTCGTGCTCGTCGTCCTCGTAGAGCACGTCGAGGACGAGCTCGACCTCGGTGCCCACGGCGAGGTCCTCCACCCGCACCTCGGGCACGACCTGCCCCATGACCACCATCTTCTCCTGGGCCAGCTCGACGGCGGCGATGCAGAACGGGACGTAGGGGTCAGCCGCCACGTACGGCACAGGGGGCTGGTAGCGGGCGTCGGTGTACGACCACACCCGCCCCCGCCGGCTGAGGGGGACCTCGTCGAACTCGGTGCCGTCGCACTCGGGGTTGCGGCAGAAGAACGTCTCTTTGGGGAAGGCGTAGGTGCCGCAGCGCGTGCAGCGACTGCCGAGCAACGCGGGCGAGGTCTCGTCGCCGGTGAACCATCCCTCGACGGCGGGGACGCGGGTCTTCGCTGCGGGCATCGCCGGAGTCTAACTCCCCGTCAGATCCGGGCCCCGGGGCGCGGGGGCGGGAGGGGCGCCGGCGTCCGGGGCACCCCCGGCCGAGGCCTACATTGGTGCATGGCACTCGAGCTCACCGTGGTCGACGCCTTCACCGACCGCCCGTTCTCCGGCAACCCCGCGGCGGTGTGCGTCACCGACACCTTCCCCCCCGAGCAGCGCATGCAGCACGTGGCGCGCGAGATGGCGCTGTCGGAGACGGCGTTCGTCGTGCCCCGCGGCGACGGGACCCACGACCTGCGCTGGTTCACCCCGGCGGTCGAGGTGGACCTGTGCGGCCACGCCACCCTGGCGGCCGCCTTCGTGCTCGGCGGCGGCGCCGACTTCCATACCAGGAGCGGGCTGCTCGGGTGCACGCTCGGCGCCGACGGGTGGATCGAGATGGACTTCCCCGCCGACCCGGCCGGGGCGTCGGCGCCGCCCGCGGGGCTCGGGATCGACGACGTCCGGTGGTACGGCACCACGCCGTTCTTCGCCCTGGTGGAACTGGGCGGCGCCGCCGCCGTGCGGGACCTGGTCCCCGACCTCGGCGCCCTGGCCGGCGTCGAACGCCAGGCCGTGATCGTCACCGCGGCGGGCGACCGCCCCGGGATCGACTGCGTGAGCCGGGTGTTCGCCCCCAGGGTCGGCATCCCCGAGGACCCGGTGACGGGTTCGGCGCACTGCGCCCTGGCCGTGTACTGGGGCGACCGCCTGGCGCGCGCCGCGCTCGTCGGGGAGCAGGCGTCGGCCCGGGGCGGGACGGTGCGCATGCGGCGCGCCGGGGAGCGCGTGGTGCTCGGCGGCCAGGCGGTGCGGGTCTCGGAGGTCCGGCTCCTCGTCGCCTGACGCGGCCGGTGCCCGCACGCCGGCGGGGCACGGTGTGGGTCAACCGCTGGCCTTGCGGATCCCCTTGCGGTAGGGGCCGGGGAATAGCGACCGTGCCACCGGCGCCAACCGGGCGATGGGCGCGGCGTCGATGTCCAGCCGGGGGCCGCCCATGCGCGCCAGGAGCAGCCGGGAGACCTGCTCCTCGGTGCGCCGCACCATCTTCGGGGGCGTGGGCATGCCCATGTCGAGGGCGTCGGACCCCATGGCCGTGGGCACCCATCCCGGGTAGAGCACGTGCAGATGCACCCCCTTGTCCTCCACGTCGAAGGAGAGGGCCTCGGTGTAGGCGCTCAGCGCCGCCTTCGACGCGCTGTAGGCCGCCTCGCGCGGGCTGGGCGCCCGTCCGCTGTCCGAGGACACGTTGACGATGACGCCGTGGCCCCGCGCCAGCATCCCGGGGAGCACCGCCAGCATTGCGGCCACGGCGGCGAAGTAATTGGTCTCCATGACCGTGCGCACCGCGCTCAGCCGTCCGCTCTCGGCCCGCGGCTCGCCGATGCCGGCGTTGTTCACCAGCACGTCGATGCGACCCCGCTGGCGCTCGATCTCCCCCAGCGCCTCGGTGAAGCGGTCGGTGTCACTGACGTCGCACGTGACGGTGGCCGAGTCGGGTGACACCTGGCGCATCTGCTCGGCCAGCCCCCGCAGCAGCGGCTCGCGCCGGGCCATGCCCGTGACGACGGCACCGGCGTTCGCCATGTCGACGGCGAAGCGGCGGCCGAGGCCCGACGACGCCCCCGTCACCACCACGACCGCTCCCCGAAGCTCGACCATGTCGTCCTCCCGTCTCGGTGCCCGCCGCCATCGTAGGGACGGGCGCCGCCCGCCACCGGTTCCGGTCCCCGTCCCCTGGCGCCGACCCGTGCCCCGGCGCGTGCGCGGTGGGGCCGCACGGGCTGGCACCATGGTCCGGTGGACGCAGCCCGCACGGCGCGCCGGATGTGGAGGCTCTTCGAGCCGTTGCACGCCGTGACCTACTTCTCCGCCGAGTCCGCCGACGCCTACCGGGCGGCGGGGCTCAAGGGATTCTGGATGGGGTACTTCGCCGGGCGCGCCGCGCCCATGGGGCCCGTGGGCCCGGCCGTGGTCGGCGCCGCGTTCTTCAACTTCGCACCGCGGATGCCGGCGCGGGCCCTGCCCGACGCCTGGGGGTTCGCCGCCCCCGGTCGCGTGCTCGAGGCCCGTCTCGCCGGGGTGGACGCCACCCTGCGACGCCTGTCCGAGCAGGGTGCCCTCGGGCCCGGATTCGACTGGGAGGGGGAACAGGTGCGCCGGGCGGTGGACCTGGCCCGGGCGGCGGTGACGGGCCTGGACTTCGCCGGCCGGCCGCTGGCCGCCGCCAACGCCGCCCGTCCCTGGCCGGCCGAGCCGCATCTGGCGCTGTGGCATGGCGCCACGGTGCTGCGAGAGCACCGGGGCGACGGCCACCTCGCCGCCCTGCGCAGTGCCGGGCTCGACGGCTGCCAGGCGCACGTGTCGCTCGTCGCCACCGGCGCCGTGCCGCGGTCGGTGATCCAGCCCGCCCGCGGGTGGACCGACGGCGAATGGGACGGCGCCGCCGCGGAGCTCGCCCGGCGGGGGTGGATGGCGGCCGACGGCACCCTGACCGGCACCGGGGCGGCGGTGCGCCGGCACGTCGAGGACGTCACCGACGAACTGGCCGCCGATCCTTGGCGCCGCCTGGGCGCCGAGCGCACCGAGGAGCTGGCAGCCACGTTGGCGCTGGTGGCGACGGCTGTGGCGGGCTCGGGGCTCATTCCCGTGCCCAACCCGATGGGCCTGGAGCTCCCCGGGTAGCGGCCGCCCCGGCCGCTCGGGACTTCCGGCCCTGTGGGTGGGGCGCCGGGGATGTCGATGGTCAGAGCGAGCCCATGTACCGAACCATCGCCACCCACCTGGAATTGCTTCCCGCCCTGCAACGGGCCGAGTCGGTCTACGACCGCAACACGGCCCAGCATTCGGCGCGGGTGGGGAAGGTCGCCGTCCTGGTGGGCGAGGTCCTGGGGCTCAGCAGCTCCGACCTGGGCGCGCTCACCTGGGTGGCCGCCCTCCACGACCTCGGCAAGCTCGCCATCCCCGAGGAGATCCTGCGCAAGGAGGCACCGCTCACCGCCGCCGAGCGGCTCCAGGTCCACGAGCACCCGGCCACCGGGGGCGCCATGCTGGGGGCCATCGCCGCCGAGCTCGCCCCCATGGCCGCGGCCGTGCGCGCCCACCACGAACGCTGGGACGGCAGCGGCTACCCCGACGGCCTGGCCGGGGAGGAGATCCCCGAGTTCGCCCGCATGGTGGCCATCGCCGACGTCTACGACGTCCTCACGCACGAACAGCCCAGTCGCGCGGGTGTCCTGGTGCACGACGCCGCGGTTGAGATGATCGAGGGCAGCGGCGCCACGAAGTTCGACCCCCGGGTCCTCGAGGCGTTCTCGCACCTCCACCGCAGGGGCGTGCTGGCGTCGGCCACCGACGGCATGCAGCACCGCCTGACCACGCTGGCGTCGCTCAACGCCTCGCAGCGCGTCAGCAACACCACGAGCCAGCGCAGTCGCGGCAGCCGGGCCACCTGCTGAGGGGGCGCCCGGCGCGCCGGGCCTCCTCGAGCGAGGCGTCGCCGGGCGGCGTCACTCCCAGCCGACGAGCTCCAGCACCCGCCGGGCGGCGAGCGGGACCGAGCGCTGCACCGCCGGGGTCAGGCCGACCCCCGGGCCGAAGTCGGCTCCTTCGATCCCCACTGCCAGCACCCGGTCGGGGGCCGTGCCCACCGCCCGGGCCAGGTGCAGTGCACCGAGGACCCCGAGCCCGTGGGTGCTCGCCGGTGTGCCGGGGCGCTCCGGGGCCGGGTGGGCGTCGAGGTCGTAGACGCGCACCGTCCCCGCCGGCGCGCCCGAGCGGGTGGCGTCGACCACCACGGCCAACGACGCCCCGTCCCAGGAGCCCAGGAGGTCGAGGGGGTCGCCGAAGGGCCCCACGGCGATGGGCTCGGGCCCCCGGCCCCCGCCGCCACGGGCGATGTCGCGCACCACCTGCTCCACCACCGCCGGCCCGGCGCCGTCGTCGCGGCGGTACTCGCTGCCCATGCCGGCGACCACCACGCGCGCCGGGTGGTGTGCGGCGCCCGGAGTCACGTGCGGTCGACGGTGACGTCGAGGAAGTGGGCGGCACACGAGATGCACGGGTCGTGGTTGCGCACGGCCTGCTCGCAGCGCCAGGTCAGGTCCTCGTCGGGCAGGTCGAGCCCCTCCTGGACCACGGCCCGCAGGTCGCTCTCGATGGTGAGCTGGTTCTGCGACGTGGGGGGCACGATGCGCGCCGAGGCGATGACGCCGTCGTCGTCGAGCTCGTAGGTGTGGAACAGCAGGCCCCGGGGCGCCTCGGAGGCCCCGCTCCCCCTCCCGGCGCGCGCCTCGATCGCGGCGGAGGGCGGTCGGGGCGGCTCGTAGGCCTCGACGAGGCGCAGGGCCTCGTCGCACGCGAACACGAGCTCGACGGCGCGCACCACGATGCTGCGGAACGGGTTGCGCACGACCGGTCCCAGCCCGGCGGACAGCGCCGCCTGCCGGGCGATCTCGGGCAGCGCGCCGGAGTTGAGCGCGTAGCGGGCCAGGGGCCCCGTCAGGTACGGGTCACGCCCCCCGAGGCGCGCGTGCAGGGCGGTGGAGCGCTCCACCTGCTCCTCCACGACGAGCTCGTCGAAGCCGCCCGCCGTGGTGTCGAGGCCGTCGGAGGAGACCACCCGCCCGTCCTCGATCGGGTACCGGCCCTCGTCGCGCAGGGAGACGAAGCGGTAGTCCGCCTCGACGTCGGGGAACTCGAATCCCGCCACCCACGACACGGTGGCGAGGGCCGCGTCGCGGGCCCGGCGCAGCGGCTCGGCGAGTGCCCCGACGGCGGCCGCGTCCGGTACCCGGTAGAAGCCTCCCACCTTGACGTTCACGGGGTGCACGGCGCGCCCGCCCACGGTCTCCATGACCAGGTTCCCCGTCTTCTTCAGCTCGAGCCCGCGCTGCACGGCGCTGCGGTCGAGGCGCGCCAGCTCCACGGCATCCTGGCAGCCGAGGAAGTCCGGTGCGTGCAGGAGGTAGATATGCAGCGCGTGGCTCTGGATCCACTCGCCGCAGTACAGCAGCCGGCGCAGCGCCCGGACATCGTCGGACACCGCCACGCCGAGGGCGTCCTCCATGGCGTTGCACGCACTGGTCTCGTAGGCCACCGGGCAGATCCCGCAGATTCGGGCGGTGATGTCGGGGGCCTCGTCGAAGCGCCGTCCTCGCAGGAGCGCCTCGAAGAAGCGCGGCGGCTCGAAGATGGTGAGCGCCACGTCGCTCACCATGCCGTCGTGCACCGCCACGCGCAGCGCACCCTCCCCTTCCACCCGGGCGAGCGCCCTGACGGCGATCACGCGGTCGTCACCGGAGCGGCCGTGCGTCATTCGCTCGAATCCTCCTGGGCCAGGCTCTCCCGGCGGAACGCGGGGGCGCCGGCGTTGAACGTGCGGAACAGGCGCGTGACGTCGACGGGCTCCAGGCCCTCGACGCGCAGGCGCCCGGCCAGCGACGACGTGTTGGCCGTGTCGGCCGGGCCGAAGCAGCCGAAGCAGCCGCGGTCCACCGACGGGCACAGTGCCCCGCAGCCCGCCCGGGTCACGGGGCCGAGGCAGGGCGTGCCGTGGGCCACGAGCAGGCACACGGTGCCCCTGCCCTTGCACTCCTGGCAGACGCTGTGCCCGGGGATGGCCGGCCTCCGGCCGGCCAGGTGGGCGAGCACGACCTCGAGGAGCTGGCGGCGGTCGATGGGACAGCCGTGGAGCTCGTAGTCCACCGTCACGTGGTCGGAGATGGGCGTGGAGGTCTCGAGCGTGGAGATGTACTCGGGGCGGGCGTAGACGGCCCGGGTGTACTCCCCGGTCGAGGCGAAGTTGCGCAGGCCCTGGATCCCCCCGGCGGTGGCACACGCCCCGATGGTGACGAGGAAGTTCGACGACGCCCGGACCTGCTGGATGCGCTCGGCGTCGTCGGGCGTCGTGATCGATCCCTCGACGAGCGAGACGTCGTAGGGGCCCTCCACCACGGCCCGGGACATCTCGGTGAACGACGCGATGCGCAGCGCACCGGCCAGGGCCAACAGCTCGTCCTCGCAGTCGAGCAGGCTGAGCTGACAGCCGTCGCACGACGCGAACTTCCACACGGCCAGGGTGGGCCGCGTGTCGACCGTCTGCGCACCGTCGCCGGGCCCGGTCACGTCGGTCATCGCCGGCACATCGGTCATCGCTGGCGCTGCGCGAGGAGGCGCTCGACGCCGCCGGCGAGCGTGACGACGGGCCCGTCTCGGCACAGCAGCAGCGGACCCAGTTGGCAGTGACCGCACAGCCCCACCCCGCACTGCATGTTGCGCTCGAGCGAGACACGGATCTGCTCCTGGCCCAGGCCGCGCTCGTGCAGGGCCCGGATGGCGAAGCGCATCATGATCTCGGGCCCGCACACCAAGGCGATGGAGCGCCCGGGTTCGAACCCGGCGCCGGGGAGGAGCGTGGTCACGACCCCGACGCGTCCCTCCCACCCCGACTCGGCGGCGTCCACGGTGACCTCGACCTGCGCGCCGGCGTTCCGCCAGCGCTCGAAGTCCTCACCGAACACGATCTGGTCCGGAACGCGGGCGCCCACGAGAACGGAAACCGCTCGGGCCCCTCCGGGGCGCCCCATGCCCGCCACCAGATGCTCGACGGCGCCGCGCAGCGGCGCCAGGCCGATGCCCCCGGCGACCACGACGACGTCGGCGTCGGCCACGTCGTCGACCCCCCAGTCCGTCCCGAAGGGACCGCGCACGCCGGCCACGTCCCCGGGTCCGAGGGAGCACAGCGCGTGGGTGACCGCACCGACGTCGCGCACCGTGTGCTCGATGGGGCCCACCGCCGCCGGCGGCCCGCTCACCGAGATGGCGGCCTCGCCGACGCCGAAGGCGGTGAGCATGTTGAACTGCCCGGGCCGGCACGGCGCGGGGCCGCCCTGCAGCCGCTCGAGCCACAGCGTCGTCACGTCCTCGGTCCGCTGCTCGGCGCGCACCACGCGGCAGAGCCACGGTGCGAGCGGGTGGTCGGCGGCTGCCGCCTCAGGCATGCGGCTTGCCGTAGATGTCGAGGAGCCGGAGCCTCGCCGCCTGCAGGCGGTCGAGGATCACCGCCGAGACCCGCTTCATGAGCTCGTAGCCGAAGGCGGGGTCGGCCTCCGCCTTCTGTCGCAGGCAGGCGGCGTCCACGGCGATGGCCCCCACGTCCACCATGGCGCGCGCGTCGAAGTGCGAGCGGTAGGGCGGGAAGAGCCACGACCAGCCGACGGGGCTGCCGGGGCCGACCGTCTCGATGACCATGGCACCCCGGTCGGCGGCGTGCAGCTCCAGGGCCACGTGCCCCCGCCGCAGCAGATAGAGGGTGTCGGCCGGCTCCCCTTCGGCCAGGAGCAGCTCCCCGGAATTGAACGCCACGTTCTGCGCGCATCCGGCCACCAGGTCGACGATGTCGCCGGGCAGGCCGGCCAGCAGCGGGTGGTGCGAGACGAGCTCCGCGATCTGTTCGGTCACCTCGGCTCCCTTCTCTCGACCGCACGGGAGGAGACGGCGCCGTCGCTCGCCCGGATGACGGCCGCCTCCTCGGTGAGGTCGATGCCCACCGGGCACCAGGCGATGCAGCGCCCACAGCCCACGCAGCCCGACTCCCCGAACTGGTCGTGCCACGTGCCGAGCTTGTGGGTGAGCCACTGGCGGTAGCGCGACCTGGTGTCCGGTCGTACGGCTCCCCCGTGGATGTAGGAGTGGGCGAGATCGAAGCACGACGCCCAGCCGCGGTGGCGCTCGACGGTGCCGTCGAGGTCACTGGTGTCCTGCACCGTGGAGCAGAAGCAGGTGGGGCACACGAGGGTGCAATTGCCACAGGACAGGCAGCGGTCGGCCACGTCGTCCCAGCGTGGGTGCTCGAGGTTGCGGTCCAGCAGTCCCGGCAGGTCCGTGGTGTCGAGGGCCCGCCCCATGTGCCGCACCGCGCCCTCGACGACCGCTGTCCGGGCCGTGTGGTCGGCCTCGGTGGCCGGCCGCGAGGGGAGTGCGTCGAGCACCCGGGCCCCCGCCTCGGTGCCCGCCCTCGCCACGAAGCGCTGGCCGTCGCCGTCGATGATCTCGGTCACGGCCAGGTCGAAGCCCGACGTGGCGGCAGGGCCGGTCCCCATCGACGTGCAGAAGCAGGTGCCCGAGGGCGAGCCGCACTCGGCGACCACGATGAAGGCCTGGTCGCGGCGCCGCACGAAGACGGGGTCCGGGCTCGGCGCCCCGCGCAGCACGTGGTCGAGCACCCCGAGCGCGGCGACGTCACACGGCCGGGCCCCGATGACGGCGACGGGCGCGCTGGTGTCGGGGAACGCCTCGACGGTCACGTCCCCGTCGTCGAGGCTCGCCCGCCACACGAGGGCTTTGGGGGGGAAGACCTCGGCCTTCATGGAATGGGGGCCCACCGCCCAGGCGAACAGCGCCGGGTCGTCCCCGTGGTGGATGCGGTAGCGACCGGGCTCCTGGGAGTCGTGCCACCCCTCGGGCAGGTCGGCGGTGCGGGCGACGTCGCCGTAGGTGATGGCCCCGTCCCGGGCGACGGGTCCCACGGCCCGGTAGCCGGCGCCGCGCAGGGCGGCGATCAACGCGTCGAGACCCTCTCGGCCGATCACGACCGCATCGCCCACGCCCACACCGTCAGGGTAGAAGCAGCATCCCCACGTCGCCAGGGCCCTTGGGCCCTGGGCAGCGGGCGGCACCGGCCGCCGGCCGCCGGCGGCCGGGCAATCGGCGGCCGTGCGCTCGATAGGATGACCCGGCTGTCCCCAGGTCGCTGGGTGGCCACCGGTCGCCCGGCGGGCTCGGCAGTGCAACCCGCGCTCGTAGCTCAATTGGACAGAGCATCTGACTACGGATCAGAAGGTTGGGGGTTCGAGTCCCTCCGAGCGCGCTGGCCGAACTCCCTGCTCAGGGGGGGAAGTTTCTTCGTCTCCCGGGCACGGGAGCCGGGTCCGATCGGGCCACCGGGCACATAAGTACCGTCTCGCGTCTCGCCGGGCACATAGCGCCGAGGTCATCACGCACGTAGAAGACCGTCCGTGGTCGCGCCGGGCGGTGCATGGAGGTCGTCGCGCGTCGGGGACGCGCGCCGTTCGCGGTGCATGGCGATGACAACCGCACTGGCAGAAATGGATTGCGTGATGACGGATTCGGCCGTGGGGTTGAGGGTCGGACGGCGGCCTGGCGGTCCGGCCCCTACTTCCGGGCCGCAGCCTCGATTGCGGACACGAGGGCGTTGGCCCGGGCGATGGCCTCGTCGAGCGTGTACGGGATGCCCTCTTCGACTCGCAGGCGCTCCCAGAGTGGCGCCCACCCGGGCGGTGCGATGATCACCGGTGGCCAGCTGTGTTTGGCCCGGCCCTCGAAGATCTCGACGCACGCCTCACGAACAGCGGCGAGGTCGAGGACTTCCTCGGCCAGTTCCTCGATGAGCAGGAGATCGTGGACGTCGTGCGCCCGGCCGTTCCTCCGGTCCTCGGTTTCCGGCTCGGTGCAGGCGTGCAGCTTCTGGGCGATCTGGTACGGAAGCGGCAACAGGGGCACGGGCTCCGGGTCCGGGAGCCGGGCCGGGGCGAGCGAGATCGCCGGCTGGACCCTGTCCGGCGCGTGGAGGGACCGTCCCTCGGCCCGCGACAACTCGAAGGGCACCGAGAGCACGTGCCTCCCCCTGTACGACAGCTTGATCCGCACGCGCACCGGCGGGGGATCGATCCCTGGCCGCGTGATGTCCTCAGGTTCCCCAGCTGGCCTGTGAAGCCGTTCCAGCCCTGCCCGAGGGCCTCACCGATGAAGCCGAGGCCCTCCTCGATCTCCCGCGGAAGGCGGCATCGAGGTCCTGTGAGGCCCGGGCCACGAACCCGAAGCGCAGTTCCAAGGCAGCTCCGCCCTTGTAGCCGATCCGCTCGGCACCGTCGGGCCCGCGCAGCCCGTCGAGCATGGCGGTGACCACCACCACGCCCACCAGCCGCTGCAGCCGGCCGTACTCCTGACCCTCGGGCTGCTTCGACCACTGCGTCAGCAGCTGACGCAGGTGCTGGTGATTGGTCGGCAGCCCCGGTGAGGTCATATGGCCAGTGCGACCTTCCCGGTGCGCTCGCGCTCGTCGAGGGCGACGAGCAGGCGAGCCTGGGTCGTCTCGCCGATGAGCCCCCGCCCGCGGGCGGCGGCAATGGCCTGGCGGACGAGGCCAGGGTCGGTTCCGGCCTTGATGGCCTGGGCGATGGCGGTGCGTGTGCGCTGCCCTGTCGGTGGCCGTGGCCTGCGGCCACTCCGTCTCACCGTAGGAGGGTTCCCGGGTTCAACCGGCGTCATGTCGGGTCTGCCCGGTTGCCTGGCAAGAACCAGCGAATTCCGACCATCCCTGGGGTGGTTCGGCAGCGTCACACGAACGAGGCAGTATTCCACGGTGATCGTTCTCCACGCCGTCTGGCCGGCCTCTGTCGGCCGTCTCGCCCTGTGGGCGGAGGACGGTGGCCGGGCTCGAACCGTTCCGGCCCGTCGTGGGCGTCCGCCACGACGACCACGCCCGAGACCCCATCCCTTTGCCCTCGACGCCGACGGCATCCGACGCGCCGTCGCCGAGTTCGGCGGGCCGGTGGTCAGTGGCCCGATGGGGATGGGCCAGGAACTCGTGCTCGCGTTGCCCGACGCGGGAGGAGGGCCGGCCGCCTCCCCGTGGCTCGACGACGAGCCTACCGACTCGACGTCCGACCCCCCAGCCGCAGCGGAGCCGCTCGCTGCGTGGACGGCCCCGGGCCTGCTCCTCGAGTGGCCCGATGCGTGGCACGTCCTGTCGACGTTGGTTGCCGTGGCCGGCGACCCCGTTGGCATCGCCACCTCCGACCCGTCCGGCGTCGCCGTGGCGGCCGACTTCCGGTTCGCCGCACGGGCCGCGGAGATGGTCGTGGAGCTGACCACCCGAGGACGTGTGCTTCCTTCTCTCGAGCTCACCACCGATGGATGGCGGGCCCGCTGGCGCCCGCTCATCGACGGACTCGACCGTGGTCGGATCGAAGCACTGCTGTGGTCGCTTCCCGCAGCGTTCCTGGCCGCGGGTGCTCCTTGCGGAGGGACGGATCTCGCTCACCTCGGCGGGGAGCCAGAGACGCCCGACGACGCCCTCCGCTCGCTGATGTGGGGCTTCACCGATGGGCTGGCCCGCCGGCTCGCCTCCGATCGGCCACCTGCCGGGCGACGACGCCCACCGAGGGCAAGGGGTTGCGTCGACGCGTGGCTGGCCGCCCTGGCCTCGCCCGACGGAATCGTGGAGGCCGATGGCGACGAGCTCGCCGTGCTCGCCGGGAAACTCGATGCCTGGCAGGCGACAGCGACCACGCTCGCCGAAGCGGTCCGGACCTGCTTCCGGATCATCCCTCCTGCCGACGGCGCGGAAGATCTCACGGGACACGGAGACGATGGTGGGGAGCGACCGGGAGGGCGCGCTCGGAAACGTCAGCCCGACTCCATCGACCAATGGCGGATCGAGTTTGCCCTGCAGGCCGTGGACGACCCCAGTCTGCTCGTCTCCGCCGCCACGGTCTGGAGCGACGGCCCTGAGCTCACGGCTCTGGAGCGCCACGTGGCGCACCCCGACGAGCATCTGCTGCGCGGCCTGGGCCGAGCCGCTCGGCTCGTCCCCTCACTCGGCCCGGCGCTCGCCCACGTGGCACCCTGCGACGTGACGACCGACGCCGCCGGCATCGTGGCCTTTCTCCGCGACGGTGCCTCGGTTCTGGAGGAGGCAGGATTCGGGGTGACGGCGCCACCGTGGTGGCGCTCCTCGCGCGCACGGCTGGCCCTTCGGCTCAGGGCCCGGACCGCCACGAAGATTGCCGGCTCGGCAGGCACCATCGGACTCGACGGCCTCTGTGACATCCGGTGGGAGGCGGTGCTCGGGGACGACAAGCTGGGGCTCGCTGAGCTACGTCAACTTGCACGACTCAAGCAACCGCTCGTCCGGCTGCGCGGTCAGTGGGTGGAGTTGCACGAAGAGGACCTCGCCGCCGCCATCTCCGCGGTGGGACGGCGGGGAGCGAGCGCGCAACACCTGTCGGCCGGCGAGGTCCTGCGTACCGCCCTCGGGCTCGAGCAGGCCCCCGGTGGCCTACCGGTGACCGCCGTCGAGGCGGACGGGTGGCTCGGGGACCTTCTCGCCGGTGCCGACGACCGGCGTCTTCGGGCCATATCGACGCCCGAAGGCTTCGTCGGCGAGCTGCGCCCCTACCAGGAGCGTGGGCTCGGGTGGCTCGCCTTCCTCGGTGACCTCGGTCTCGGGGCCTGCCTCGCCGACGACATGGGCCTCGGCAAGACCGCCCAGCTCCTCGCCCTGTTGGTCGAGGAGCGCACCGGTGGTGCCGGGATACCGGCGCGCCGGGGGGCCTCCACCACGTCGAAACGGCGGGCTGTGACGGCGAGCCTGGGCCCGACCCTCGTGCTCTGCCCGATGTCGCTGGTCGGCAACTGGCAGCGGGAGGCCGCCCGATTCGCTCCGAAACTGTCGGTCTACGTCCATCACGGACCGGACCGGCTCGACGGGAAGGCCTTCACCCGACACGCCCGCACGGTGGACCTGGTGCTGTCGACCTACGGCTTGGCCGCCCGTGACCAGCAGCTGCTGGCGACGGTACCGTGGCGGCGGATGGTCGTCGACGAGGCACAGCAGATCAAGAACAGCGCTGCCCGTACCACCCAGAGTGTCCGGGCCATCCCGGCTGATCGGCGGATCGCCATGACCGGCACGCCGGTGGAGAACCGCCTGTCCGAGCTCTGGTCGATCATGCACTTCCTCAATCCGGGCATGCTCGGCTCGGAGAAGGCCTTCCGCGAGCGGTTTGCCCTCCCCATCGAGCGCGATGGCGATGACGAGGCCGCAGCCCGTCTCCGCCGGATCACCGGGCCGTTCGTGCTCCGCCGCCTCAAGACCGACCGCTCGATCATCGCCGACCTGCCAGACAAACTCGAGATGAAGGAGTTCTGCAACCTGACCCGGGAGCAGGCCACCCTCTATCAGGCCGTCGTCGACGACATGTTGGCCCGGATCGATGCGGCCGAGGGCATCGAACGGCGGGGGCTGGTGCTCGCCACGATGATGAAGCTCAAGCAGGTGTGCAACCATCCGGCGCACTTCTTGGCTGATGGCTCGTCGATCGCAGGTCGGTCGGGCAAGGTGTCCCGGCTCGTGGAGGTGCTCGAAGAGGCGGTGGCCGAAGGTGACCGTTCCCTCGTCTTCACCCAGTTCACGCAGATGGGGGACATGTTGGAACGTCACCTGCGCAACCGACTCGGTTGCGACGTGCTGTGGCTCCACGGTGGGGTGCCGAAGAAGGCTCGGGACGCGATGGTCGAGCGGTTCCAGGGTGCGGCGGGAGCGCCGGTGTTCCTGCTGTCGCTGAAAGCCGGTGGCACCGGCCTCAACCTGACGGCGGCGACCAACGTTGTGCACTTCGACCGGTGGTGGAATCCGGCGGTTGAGGACCAGGCCACCGATCGGGCCTTCCGGATCGGCCAGAAGCGCAATGTACAGGTGCGGAAATTCGTGTGCGGGGGGACCCTCGAGGAGCGGATCGATGCCATGATCGAGGAGAAACGCGCCCTCGCCGACCGCATCGTCGGCTCGGGCGAGGGTTGGATCACGGAACTCTCAACCGAGCAGCTCCGCGAGGTCGTGGCCCTTTCGGCCGACGCCGTGGGGGAGGACTGATGCCGCCCCGCCGCCCGAGCTCGCGTCGTCCCACGGGCCGATCCGGACGACCCGCCGACGGGTGGTGGCCGCCCCCCTCAGCGCCGATCGCAGTCGAGGGCGGTCTGCAGGCACGCAGTCAACGAGGGCGGATCGGTGACACCTGGTGGTCCCAACGCTTCATCACTGTGCTCGAGACGTTGGGCATCGGCAGCCGGCTCCAGCGCGGCAAGCGCTATGCCCGCAGCGGCCAGGTGCTCACGCTCGAGGTTACGGCGGGGCAGGTGAGGGCCTCGGTGCAAGGGTCACGTGCCAAGCCCTACCGGGTGTTCATCGAGACCGACGTGCTCACCGCGCCCGAGTGGGATGCGATCGAGTCCGTCATGGCGTCGAGCGCGGTCTTTGCAGCCAGGCTCTTGGCCGGCGAGATGCCCGAGGAGATCGAAGAGGCGTTCGCCGAGTCGTCGACCTCCCTGTTCCCGACCTCGGCAGACGGGCTCGACTCGGCCTGCTCGTGCCCGGACTGGGAGAACCCGTGCAAGCACATCGCCGCGGTGTACTACCTCCTGGCTGAGGCGTTCGACGCCGACCCGTTCCTGATCTTCGCCTGGCGCGGGAGAGCAAGAGAGGAACTGCTCACGGGCTTGCGGGCCCGCCGGCGTGGGTCGGACCCGAACGACAGCCGTGAATCCGGGGCCGTGGCCCCGTCTGCCGGCACCGGACCGTTCGGCTGGCCGGCAGCTGATGCCGAGCGCACCGCCCCTTGGCGGGGGACCGACTCGCCGTTCACATGGGGAGCTGACGCCGACCTGGTGGCCATCGAGACCAGACCCCGCCTCGCCGTCGCCTCCGATCTGGTCCTTCGCCAACTCGACCCTGGTCCACTCGCCCCGGACGCAGAGCGGATCACCGAGGAGCTCCGTGCGCTCTTCGACGTGATCACAGCCGGTGGTGCTTCCCTGACCCTCGCCGACGTGTCGGAAGCGTGGCGGGGCGGAGGCGAACCGACTCGGGGAAACCCATAAACCCAACAATCATCGTCCATTCTGGTTCGGCGGGAATACCGGAATCCGCGCGGCGCGAACCCTGCCGGCACCATCCCAGGGAGGCTTCGAAAAGCCAACCCTCGAGCCCAGCTGCTGCCCCCAGACCCCGACTTCCGGGGAGAAGGCGGGCGATGTCTGTGGCTTGTCCTTGGACCCCCGGAAGAGGCCATCGTCTCGAGCGTGGAGGAGAAGTCGGCATGCAGGCCAAGTCCCGCATCAATCCCACCGAGCCCGCCCTTCTCGGCACGCGGGCCCGACGGGAGTTCCAGTACCGCCGACGTGGCACCGCCCTCCGCTTCGCCGCCCGGGACGTGCACGACGGGCAAGTGGCCGGCCGGGTCACCGACTCAACGAGGTCGGAGAGCCTCGTCACCTTCCTCGGTGACCGCGTGGTCCAGACTCCCGAGGGACTCGACCTCCACCGCATCGTCGACAACCTGAGGACCCACGACACCGACCGGTGCACGACCTCCCCGTCGAGGATCCCCAGGCACACCTCCACTTCACCCCCAACCCGTGCCGGCCGGCTCAACCAGTTGGCGTCCTTCTTCTCGATCCTCGAGCGCCGGTTGCCTCGCCGCGGCGAATACGATTCCGTCGACCACCTCGCCGAGCGGGCCTCGCCTTCATCGAGGACGACAACCGCCGGGCGGCGCCGTTGCGCTGGACCTGCGGCGGCAAACCGCTTCGGGTGCGCCAAGCACGATGACTTCCGCGCGAGAGCACTCCCTGGGCTCCTCGCCGCACGTGACCGGACCGTACAGGCGTACTGATCACGGGAGGTCCGACGCCTACCGTTCACCCGCCTGCCGCACGTCGGCCGCCGCGAAGGCCTCTGGCAGCATTTCGCGTCGCGACCCGGGCCGCCGCACGTGGTAGCCGGCACGCAGGACCTCAGCGACCTCGTATCCAGGTGCCCAATGCCCCGCCTGGTACCGCGTGCGAACCTCGACCTTCGTCGCCAAGGGGAGTAGCCCGGGCTCTTTTCCCCGCCCTCCGGCGGGCGCATCCCCGCCCAGGCCTCCCGTTGTGTTCGCACCACTGGTGCTGGCGGACCTCGTACCTGACGAAAGGCGCACGAAGACGTCGCGGCTCCCGTCGTCGGGGGCCACGAACCCGAATTGCTTCGTCACGCTCAACCACTTCATCGTTCCCACGACCATGTCCGACCTTCTCTCTGGTTGCTTTCCGAGTGTTCACGCACGCGAGTTCAAGCACTCGCCGTTGGGCTGTCGTGAGGAGGTGCCGCCGGTCCCCAGCCACCATTGCGCCGGCCGGGGCACGGAGGCGCCGAATGCGGGTCATGTCGCGTGGCTCGCGTCGGTGAATTGCGGACGGTCGCCCATGGAGAGTGCTTGTTACGACGACGGCCCTCTGCATCGCTCAAGCTCGGCTTCTGAACACGCTACACCCCGGTCGGCACCTGTCGAACCGAATCAGGTGGTTGTGGCCCATTCCGAGCACCATTCCCGGGCGGACTCGGGTTGGGCTGCGCTGACGCTCTCGGTGAGGGGAGTCGTCCACCTGAAGAGGGCTCCACCGGCGCCACGGCCCACGGCTCTCCGAGTCGGCGAGCGACGTGAAGGAGAAGGACCTCTGGGTCCACGCCCAGCGCCCAACGGCTGGTGCCGTCCGTCCGAGGGCGACGATGGGCCCGGAAGTCAGGCCGTGCGTGGTCGAGGTGCTCGGCTCTTGGTGGGACTCGGCCGGTGTCTCAGCGCTTTCGTCAACTCGTCGAGGGCACCAGGAATGAGATCCGCCAGGGTCCAGACGTTCGGCAGGAGGTCGGGGCAGGCGACGATGCCGAATCCCAGGTCGTCTCCGGTGGAGATGACCGTCACGTTGAGCCCCGCCCCCTCGGTGATCGGCCCGAACGCGTACGTCCCCTCGACTCGCGCCCCCGCGAGATACAGGGTAAACGGTGGACCGGCCACATTCGACAAGAGGAGGTTGAACACCACCGGGTGATGGTCAGCGGCATGCAGGACCGAGTACAAGCGAGCCCCGAGCGACAAGACGTTGGGCCAAAGCTGCTCCGACCAGCGGGCAAAGGTGTCGAGGCCCATGGTCTGGCTCATCTCCTTGGCCTGTATGTTCGCGGCGGCTATCGCCCGGAGCCGTTCGACGGGGTCCCCGACGTCGGTCGCCAGCGTCGAGAAGATCACCGAGAGCTGCGTGACGCCTTTCAGGCCGCCGGATCTGCCGTGGATCGATACCGGCTCGGCGGCGATCAGTGGACGGTCGGGAAGCTCGTCGCTCTCCAAGAGGTAGCGGCGAAGCGCACTCCCGACCACCGCCGTCACCACATCGTTCACCTTTACGCCGAGCGCATCCTTGACCACCTTGACGTCGGTCAAGGAGACCTTGGTGAGGGCAACCGATCTGCGGCTCGTCAGGGCGCCATTGAAGCGAGTCCTTGGTGCGGCGAATGGTTTGACCGTGGTGGG